>Ga0114930_10001381_pt1 | contig 23236 bp, 17 predicted proteins | sample AnhtaG_FD_87300 | JGI IMG/M metagenome (GOLD analysis project Ga0114930, IMG submission 87300) | Deep subsurface microbial communities from Anholt, Denmark to uncover new lineages of life (NeLLi) - Anholt_01485 metaG | ecosystem: Environmental > Aquatic > Marine > Oceanic > Sediment | place... | reverse complement strand
CACCTACTGTTTCGACTTGGAAACCGTGACGGATCAGGTCCTCCTCGAGACCTAAAGCAATGTCCTTATCATCCTCAACGATCAAAATCTTTACCATTTACTCTTCCTCCCACAGGCAGCTGGATCGTGAATGTGCTGCTTTTGCCAAGCTCGCTGTCGATCAGCACCTTGCCACCATGTGCATCTACAATGTGTTTGACCATGGCCAGCCCGATACCTGTCCCCTTAATACCACACGCCTTGGCATTGGAACCGCGTACGAACTTTCGAAGTATCCGACTCCTCTCAGATGATGGAATGCCGAGTCCCTGGTCCCGGACACGAATAGCCACCTGGTTCCCGGCTTCCACTTTGACATGTATGGTAGGATTATCGCCCGAGTATTTCACAGCATTGTCCAATAGATTCCACAGGGCCTGGACAAGGGCTTCTAGGTCACCATTCACTATCGGGCCCTCGTCCGGAGCGTTACAGTCGATGACTAGTTTGTTGGAGTTGGTCTCCTGTTTAAACTCCTTTACCACACTCCTGACCAACCGACCGGCGTCCAGTGGTTCGAGACGGTAGGGGCGGGCACCAGCCTCCATCCGTCCGAAATCGAGCAAGGATTCTACAAGTCTTGAGAGCCGGTGGGTGGCGCGTTCCTGAGCGTGGTAATACGCATGGCGCTTATCCACCGGAAGGTTCTCGTCTTCAACCAGCATCTCGGTAAATTGCCGCATCGACGTGAGCGGTGTCCGGAACTCGTGCGATACAGCGGAGACAAAATCCGACTGAAGCCGTGCTGCAGCCAGTTCCCGGGAAACGGCACGGCCGATGAGATAGCTCGCCGCGATGACGAGAAGGGTTAGCATCCCCAAACCCATCATCATGAGCCTTCGGCGTTGGGCAAACTGGTTCATTTCCGCTTCAAGATTGGCGTTCACAAGAGTGATGTCCCAAGGCAAGCCAGTAGCAGAGGCGAGACGAGTGGATACGGGAATATCATTCGTCGGTTCGTTTCCATAAACCAACGTGCCGTCCGAATCACTAAATCCGACGCGAACACCACTGAAGTCAGGATTTCCGAAAAGCGGATCAAACCATTGGCTTTGCTGATAGCTGGGACCGGCGACAACAGCCGCCAGCCGGTTGTTCGACACTCGCCAAAGAACAGTGACGGATGTGGCGTGAATGTGAAGCGACCTTCGCCCGGAAGATCCTTGCTCGACGTTGCCGATGGCTTGCCGGTTCTGCCAAAGCCAAATAACTGCATCTGCCAAGACCTGATGTCCGGTGTCGGATATAGGCTCTTTGCCAAGCCACTGCGCCGCCTGGCTGCTATAATAAAGATAAGAGGCGCGGTCAAGATGCCAATGCCCGCCTTTCAAATCATCCTGGAGACTTTGTGCTTCTTGCTGCAACTGCTCCCAACTTTCCAGTTCCTCCAGCAGGATACAACGGACTCGACGAGCCACCAGGTCAGCGGGCACCCCCGAAATCGAGATTCCATGATCAGCGGACTTCGCTAGCTCACTATAGGTATCAAGGGATGCTTTGAGGCGACCTGCTTTTCTGAGGTTCCGTGCCATCCGTATCAAAGCGCCTGCTCTCGTGGCAGGGTCTTCGGCTTTGGAAAAGGGACGGAGGACATTGATAGCTCGCCCATAGTCCAGTTCCAGGAATTCCGCTCTTTCTGCATCCGCATACAGGTGAGATGTTGCTTCGCGACAAGGAGGCATCACCGGATAGTATAGAAGAGCATTATCTGGCCAGACACGGACTTCTCCGGAACCAATTATTATCAGGAGAAAGTCTTCTGTTGCAGGGCTGAAGTTGACCATCGGGTCATCTGCCAGTTTTCGTTCTTCCTCCGAGAGGACTTTCTCCAAGGCAACGATGATGCGATCAGTAGCGGCCTCTCGTTGTTCTTCAAGCCGCTGTGCTTCAAGCGCACGATCCTGCTGAACAAAACGCACACCCATCCATACCAACGCGATGACCGAGACCGCCGCGACGCCCAAGAAGAGAACCGTTATATTCCTGGAAGGTAGTCTCCAGAACTGGAGCGATGTCATTTTAATCACATCCCACCTTTACTTTATCTTTAATGATCCAACATTTCAATCAAGAAAATGTCAAAAATCTGTCAAGATTTCGTCAAAACAGAGAAGGATCGATCTAGCTCTAAATTCTTGGCAGCTTTGTTCGGGTTGAAAACTTTACCGTTCATGACCACGCATATCCTGTCTAGCAGTATTTGCACAACCAAAATCGCGCCCCCGATGTTGAATTCCGTATAAAGCAGCTTTGCATTGACTTTTCACCAGAAATTCATAAAAATGCGAAGGTATTTATTTCCTTCATGAGGAGTTTTTCGATGATTAAAAAAATCATACTCTGTTTTCTGATTATTATGTTAACCATGTTTGTATTTTTGTCGTGTGGCCGCAAGGCGCATGATGTCGAGGCCGCCATGGCCAGTTTGAGCACAGATGAACTTGCTGTCGATGTGGAAATTCTCAGTTCGGACGATTTTGAAGGCCGTTTTCCCGCCTCCCGAGGTGAGGAAAAAACCATTGCGTTTTTAAAGGAAGAATTTGAAAAAGTCGGGCTTAAACCCGGTAGCGGAGACAGTTTTTTCCAGGAGGTCCCACTGGTCGAGATCACGGCCATCCCCAAGACCGATCTTGTGATCACAGGAGGGGAAAATCCTCTGGAATTTGCTTATGAGGATGATTTTGTGGGAGTTACACTGCGGGTTCAGGAAAAAGTGACCGTCGCAGATTCCGATATGATATTTGTCGGTTATGGCATCGTTGCCCCTGAATACCAGTGGAACGATTACGACGGAATCGATGTAAAAGGGAAAACCGTAGTCATGCTGGTTAACGATCCCGGTTTCGCCACAGAAGACCCAGAGCTCTTTAACGGGAGAGCCATGACCTATTATGGCCGCTGGACTTACAAGTACGAGGAGGCCGCAAGGCATGGAGCAGCCTGTGCGGTCATAATCCATGAAAACGCACCAGCCGCCTACGGTTGGGGTGTTGTCCGAAACGGATGGACAGGCCCGAATTTCAGCCTTATCACCGAAGACGGCAATGCTTCGAGGTGTGCCGTGGAGTCCTGGATAACACTGGAAACGACCCGGACAATTTTTGAAGCCGCAGGGAAAAATTATGACGAATTGAAAAAATCGGCAGAAAAGCCTGGGTTCAAAGCCGTTCCCTTGGGTCTGAAAGCCAACCTCATTTTGGAAAACAGGATTCGGAACGGCGTATCAAGAAATGTCATCGGACTCCTCCCCGGTTCTACGCGGGCGGATGAGTACATCATTTACACCGCCCATTGGGATCATTTCGGCAAAAATCCCGATCTGGAAGGCGACAAAATCTTCAACGGAGCCCTGGACAATGCCACAGGCACGGCAGCCCTGATCGAGCTAGCTGAGGCCTTTCAACAGCTCGGTTCTCCTCCCCAAAGGTCAATCCTTTTCCTGGCGGTAACAGCCGAGGAACAGGGGTTGCTGGGATCCGATTATTATGCCACGAATCCTATCTATCCCCTGACAAAGACCGTTGCTGTCATCAACATGGACAGCCTGAACATTTACGGCCGCATGAAAGACATCCGGATCATCGGGTATGGACAGTCCGAGTTGGATGACTATGTCAAAGCCTATGCCGAAGAAGTGAGAAGGATCGTTTTACCCAACCCGACCCCGGAAAAAGGCTCCTTTTTCCGCTCCGACCATTTTCCCTTTGCCAAACAAGGAGTGCCCGCTTTAAACGCTGGATCTGGCGTTCAGCACCTGGAAAAAGGAGAGAAATGGGGGCTGGAACAAATAGAAAATTACATCCGAGAAAAATACCATAAGCCGTCGGATGAGTTCGATCCCGATTGGGACCTGAGCGGTGCCCTGGAAGATATGCATATGTATTTCAAGATCGGATACCGGTTAAGCATGGAATCTACCTTTCCCAATTGGAAAGAAGGCAGCGAATTCAAACTCAAACGAGATGCGGATATGCAGAACCGCTGATTCACAATTCAGGGTTGCTACATCTTGTAGATTGAAGAGTCAGATTTTCCAAGTGCTTTGTATCTTTTTACTACCTGGTACCCTTCTTCGTCTTCTTCTATCGTGTAAAGCCTGTTGTTTTTCCAGGCTTGCGGTCTGTATTTAAGAGAAATTCGCACAATATATTTTCCATTTGAATCAAACACATCCTGGCTATACATCGGTTCTTTGGGATTCTTCACAATGACAAGTCCATCCACTTCCTGTATGGTTCCTTGCCAATGCGTCTTTTGTGCATCGCGGGCACTCAATCTTTCTTCTCTACAGGTAAGAAGTTCTCGACCAGCCAGTATTCAACTCTGCTAAGGCGCCTTTTCCCATAAACTATCCTTTTGCCGTCGGGAGAGAAATCAGGGGAAAATCCTTCAATATTCAGCTTTTTTATTTCCCCTCCATCAGAAGGGACTGCATATATCTGATTTTTGTTCTTTTCAAACATAGAAAAGACAATCGTCTTCCCATCCGGCGACCAGCTCAAATGGGTAAGATTCCCTTTCATTTTCTTAGTAATCGGTTTGAGTTCACCATCAGGAAACTCATAAACCCATATTTCTTCTGACTCCTTTCCTTCATTATCTTCAAACCAATTCCTGGAGCGAAAAGCAATTCTTTTTCCGTGGGGAGACCAGCGAGGGGAATGAAAACTCAGGCCGCTTTTCTCAATCCTGGTTATCCTTTGGGGCTTACCTCCCTTAAAAGGTATCACATAGATATCTTTCTCAAATGTTCTTGATCCCTTAATTGGATTCCCCTCATCCGCTCCGCTGTAATCAAAGGCAATATAAGCCCCATCGGATGATACATCGCAACATTCAATCCATGGATCGAAGTCAAATTTCATTTTTTGAGGCACTCCCCCTTCGACAGGAACCATCCAGATGCCTCGATTCTCATAACCAAAAAAGCCTCCAAAAACCAGCTTCTTTCCATCCGGAAGCCAGGAAGGCCTTGTGATGTAACGAGTTTCTATCGGATTGGACACATTAATTGTCAGCTTTTTAGCCTCTCCCCCTTGTGACGAAATCGTCCATAAATCTGATTTCCCCTCTCGAAAAGAAATGAACGCAACCTGACTGCCATCAGGGGACAATCGTGGATTTCTTTCAAAAGTCAGGATGTTCGTGAGTTGAGTTTCCTCTCCGGTTTCGAGATCACTAATGAAAATATTTGAGACGCTTGTATTCAGAGAAATCCCAATCTTTCCATCTTTCACCCAATTGTAAAAAGTATTTCGTGTAGATAGCCCGCGGAAGACTTGAATTGGATCGCCTTCAGGATATCCATCGGGAGAAATCTTTATCACCCAAATCTCAGCATCTCCACTTCTCGAAGAAAAAAAGGAAATCCATTTCCCATCGAAAGACCAAGTTGGCCAACTATCGGAAGCAGGATGGTTCGTGATTTGAATAGATTTTCCGCCATCTACGGGTATTATGTAAATATCTTTCTTGGATTCATAGGCTATGAACTTGGCGTTTGGTGACAAGGTGAGTAGTATGGCATCTTCCTCTGGATGTTGGTCTGAAAATTTAAAGATATCTTTCCATACTCCGCCAGAAATAGGAATGGCGCACAGTCCCTTCTTCGAAACCTGACACAGAATCATCTGACTATCCGATGTCCAGCCTGTGGGCCAGGCATAGTTGCCTTCCTTTATGAAGTCTGAATCTGATTTGATAAGGGCTCTCGGCTCTCCTCCTCTTGCAGAAACGACATATAAACCGTTTAAGACATCAAGATAAGCAATTGTCTTACTGTCAGGTGACCAGAAACACCAGTATTTAAAACTCGGAGTCTGGGTTAGGCGCGTCTCTTTGCCGCTGGCAATTTCCCTCAGCCAAATATCTCCTTTTCCTCCCACTAAAGCCAAATTTTTTCCATCCGGAGATATGAAGCCGAAAGCTTTCTCAGTGCTCTCGTATATTTTCGTTACCTTCTGGTCAACATCGCCTTTTTCAACTATAGCTTGGACTTTTAAGAGAAGAGATAATTTTTCTCTCGCAGCCTTGACAGTCTCTGTTTGATCGGGATAATTGTCCACGACTTTCTGGAAGGCCTTTTCGGCTTCCTTCATACCCAATTTTTCGAGACAGATGCCGATCTGCAGCTGCGCCTTGGCTGCGATCGTTCGTTCATCCCGGAACTCTTTGACAATCCGGTCGTAAACGGCGATGGCTTTCTCAAGATCACCCTTGGTTTCTTCGAGATATACAGCCTTCTCGAAGAGTTCTTTGGCTGATTCCTGATGAATCCGGCTCGAAAAAAGGAGAGAAACCCCTACCAACAGGAAAATCACTGTAAACAATTTTTTCTTTTGGCTCATTCTTCACTTCCTAAATGGATATACTGATAAAATATCCACTGAGGTCGATTCATGTGTTGAGGAAATATGGAAAAACAATGGAAGATTCTCCATCAATCCACAAACTTGTAGCCGATACTGTGCACACTCCGGATGTACTGGGGCTTGGAAGGATCATCCTCGATCTTTTTCCGGATGTGTGCGATATGACTGTCCACAGTCCTGTGTGAGACGGAGAGATTCTCGACTCCCCATACGTGATCGAGGAATTCGCCCCTCGTGATAACCTGTCCCTTTCTCGCTATCAAAATCTCAAGGATTTTGAGCTCAAGAGGAGTCAAACCCAAATTCTTCCCATCTTTCCGCGCTTCGAATTTCTTAAAATCCAGTTCGACATTATCAAAGCGGTAAACACTCATCTCATTCTGGTAATCTTCAACACGGCGGAGATGGGCCTTCACCCGGGCGCAAAGCTCCTTCACGCTGAAAGGTTTTGTCATATAATCGTCGGCTCCCAGTTCCAATCCCAAGACCTTGTCCACTTCCTCATCCTTTACGGTCAACATCATGACAGGAGAGGTGATTCCTTCCATCCGTATTCTTTTGCAAATCTCATAACCATCCATCATAGGAAGCATCACATCCAGGATAACTAAGTCCGGGCGCAATTGTTTGGCCAGCTCCAATCCTTTTATCCCATTTTCTGCTGTCACCACATCATACCCTTGGGATGCCAATGTATCCTGGAGGACGACCCGGATCCCCATGTCATCTTCAACAATAAGGATGGTCTTTTCCATGACGCTATTCTCCTTTATTGATAGGCAATATTAAAGAAACAAAGGTTCCTTCTCTTGGTAGACTTTGAATAACAACATCTCCTCCGTGGGCCTCCATAATATGCTTGACCAATGTCAAGCCGAGACCGGTTCCAGTGGGAGACACCGCAGAAGCCTGTTTCCCTCGGAAAAATTTTCCAAATATTTTCTTTTGCTCGCTTTCAGGAATTCCAATACCTCTATCTCGTACTGCAATCTCGACCTTGTTTTCTTTGCGTTTAACTTCGACATCGATTTTTTTCTCCTGATCGGAAAATTTAGCCGCATTATCCAGGATGTTATGCAACGCTTGGCTCATTGCCTCTTCATCGGCATAAACAGGCGGAATATTGGCACCTATTTCGACTCCAACTTTGAATCTGTTACTCCTGTTCTCTTTTTCAAAACTGTCCACCTCTTGCCGAACAAGCCGGACAATGTCTATCGATTCCCTTTTGTATTTCCTTTTCCCCTCCTCGATTTTAGTGAAGTCCAAAACATTTTTGACGAGTCTTTTTAATCTTTCTGAATCATGACTGAGAATCCTGTAATATTCTTGAGCTTTATTTGGATCTTTCACCTTGTCATCCATAAGGTGCTCCAAAATCGCTCCCATCGATGTTAGAGGTGTCTTGAATTCATGGGAAACCGATGCGATAAATTCCGACTTCAAATTGAGCAGATTCACCTCCTGAATGATTGTCCGGATGATGAGACCTGACCCGAAAAAAAGGATAAACAGCAGTGCAAGGATGGTCCAAAAAAAGATGTTTTTGTGCAGGGGTAAACCTGATCCGCCTTCGTCACTTTGATACAGTTCCACTTTCCACGGCGGAAAATTCTCAAGAAAGAATTCTGTGATAATCGGTCTTCCCTCAGCAAGACTTTTCTCCCCAAAAACGATTTTGTCTGAAAGGGTAGAACGGAAAATGGCGGAGATGCCCACTGGACAGTTCTCTGTTACCAGTGCCTCAAAGGTTTTTGCCATGTCGCCTATACGAAAAAGCGACCCGAGGAATTCATAATATTGCCCAGAATCACCCTTATTCAAAGGCACAAATAGCACCAAAACATCGTTGTTCTCAAACTGCACGGTACTCTTTTGAACCAAAAGACTAACTCTATCAATGTTATCCAGCATCTCCCTGGACTGGGGCAGGACATTCCGCCTCACCACCTCAGCCATGCGCCAAATTTCTAATTTTTTGTCCATCAAATTCTGTATATTGTCAACGGCAGCGCCATAATCGTCTGGAATATCACTCAATGAATTTTCAGCAACCACCTCATCGATCATGTTTTTCAACATAATCGAATACACATTGATCTGCGCTCCATCCAGAGACCAGATATTCTGTTCCAGCATACTGTAGGTATTGAGGGATTCCCGGAAAAAACTCTCGTGATTTTTATCCAACCGAAACGCATCCAGCATCTCAAGGCGAGAGGCAAGTTCAAGAGGTCGGCCCGATTCAGTGAGCAAATCAGGGGAATCTGCAATGATGGAGCGATAGGCATTCACGGCCTGTTTGAATTTTTTCTGCTTAATCTTACAGCGCGCGATACGACTCAGTATCCAGGCTTTTACATGATTATCTTCTGCTCTGTCGAGAATTTTCTCGTACAGGGAAATGGCATCAGCAAATTTTCTGCGGCGGAATTCGGCTCTTTCCGCAATTTCCAGATCAGAACGCCATTTTTTCCACTCTTCTGAAACTACCAAGGTCTTTGCATCCGGAGGGTGTGTTTGAAAACCGGGAAGCCAGGGGGATTCATTCAAATTCCAGATAACAATATGCCCGAAAAGCGACTCATCCTTGAGATGTTTTGATATCAAATCACGGATCGCTCGATAATCCTTATCGGAAAAGGCTTTTTGTGTTGAAAGTTCTTTCAATCTCGACGAATTTCTCTCGATGTGTGAATGGATCCCCGTCTGCACAGCTCTGGCAAATCCTTTCTGCTGCTCGAGATTCTGTTGCTGGAGCTTGTATCTTTCATTGTGTATGGCTCTTATGCCAAAAAAGGCCAAAACGACGGAAGGCAAGAATACTACAATAAAAAAAATGGTTAGGAATTTTTTGTGCTGAAGCAGGACTAATTTGAGATTGTCTAGCATACAACCCCGCTTATCATTTTCTTTTGGAATATACTATATCAGGAAATCCTGCTAAATGTTAAGGAAATGTGGAAATCTTTAAGAATCTTCTCTTTGGAGATGTCGACCTGGAATGGTTTTTTGGCGTAATATATATGATGAGACAAAAGCCGGAAATGAACACGAACGACAAGCTGCTCATATTGTTGGCCAAACAGGGAAACGAAAGTGCATTCCGGGAATTGTACGAAACCAATTATGAAATGATCTATCGACTCGCCTACCGCTACGTCAAATCCCAGCCTGATGCAGAAGACATCCTGCAGGAAACATTCATAAAAGCTTTTAAAGCCATCCAAAAGTTCGATTTCAACATCAGCTCCAATTTTTCGGCATGGATTTATCAGATTTGTGTTCGCTGTTCTTATGACTTTCACAGAAATAGAAAAAAAGAAAATCAGATCAGACAGCATCTCTTTCAGAAATCTACACGGAACCGGAAGCACAAGATGCTTCGCCGGAGAAAATGGCCATCACAAACCAGGCCATACAACAGGTGAAAAATACACTTAATGTTTTGTCACCTAAACAGCGCATCATATTCGATTTACGGCATCTTCAGCACAAGGCTCTAAAAGAAATTGCCGAACGATTACAGATCAGTCCAAGCACTGTTAAAAAACAACTCGAGAGAGCGGTGGCAAAATTAAGAATTCAATTGGAACCTCTATGGAGGGAAAAATAAACTGCGACGAATACAAAGATTTAATCACCATAAGCGTATTCGGAGAACTGACTCAAGAGGAACTAACTCAACTCAAAGCACATCTCCGGGATTGCTCGAGATGCGCGACAATTTATGAAAGGTCAGGTAAATTGAGTGATCTGAGCAACCAAAAAGATAACATCCCCCTTCCAGACAAGGAAAAATCTTGGCAAATCATTTCGGCCCAGGCTTTAAAAAGGAAAGGTAGCTGGTTTGAACGTTTTGCACCGCAAAAATCCGTCTTTCAATATGCCTTTGTTCTCCTGCTTTTGATCGTGGGTTTTGCAGCCGGGTACTTCTTCCGTTCAGACGGGCTAAAGGGCAGTCAACTGGCCCAACTCCAACTGGAAATAGGTCAGATTCGTGAGATCACGGCAGCCTCTCTGCTGCGTCAGGAATCTCTGAACATGAGGCTCAGCGAAATAGGCATGAGTACACCGTTGGCACAGTCTGATGAAAGGCCGTTGGGATACTTGCTTCGAACTTTAATCGGTGAAACAAATGGCAATTCTATCCAGCCTCGATCAAAACAAACATCCCCGTTGGTAGACATTGCCTTGACCCTTGTTCGCCATATCAACCAGTCAGACGTGTATTAACTTAAAAAAAAACTATGAATTGGAGGTAATAATGAAAAAACTCGCTTTGATAGTCATTCTCACATTATTTATCTCGCTATTTTTGGGTGCAGATGTTTACACAAAAAGTGTGGAGCGCGTGAAAGCCTTCGAGGTAATGGGAAAAAAGCAAAAAGAAACGATGCAAATGCAAGAGCAGTGGTTTGGGAAGAACAAATTTGCTCAAATTGGCAAAGATTTCAAGACCATTGTCGATCTTGACAAAGAAAAGATGTATTTTATCCTGCACACTGACAAAATTTATTTTGAGCTTCCGGCAGACTTTGACGGGAATAAACTTCTCGATTTTATCAAGTCTATTTTTCCTAAGGTCGCCGAAGCCATCAAATCCGTAAAAATCACTGATGCTAAGGTTAACCTCAAAAGCGAAACAAAAAAGATCGCAAATTGGAACTGCACTGCATCTGAATTCGAGATGGTTCTCATAATCCCGGCCATAAATATGATGCCGAAATTCAAAATGAAAATGTGGATGACGAATGATCTCCCCATAGACTATGAAAAACATGCGGAGATGGGTGAATTTTTTATTAAAAGCATGATCGGCATGCTGAACATCGATGAAAATTCCCAAAAAGAGATGGAAAAATTAGAGACTGTCGATGGATTTCAAATCGCTGCAGAAATTACCGTAGAGATATTTGGTACTCGAATAGATGTTGAATCCCAAAGCCTCGAAGTCACGGAAAAACCTGCCCCGGCTGGAACTTATTCTGTTCCCAGGGGTTATACGAAAAAAGATATCAACTTCATAAAAGAACTGATCAAACAAATCCCGAAAGGGAACACACCCTATTAGAGATCGCGGATCTTTCAGGTCGCTTTCTCATCAGAATGGCGGCCGAAACCGGATATCACGGCAAATAATACCATTGCTAATAATGCCCAGCTGATGAAATTGTGAAGGCCTGTCTGGAGAGGGCTGACCGGAGGGATCCCGTATTCCATTCCCGAAGATGTTGTGTTGGCCATTAGGATGACCGGGATAAAGTATGGCAATATAAAAGGGAATGTGCAGACGACTAGGCTGAGCAGATTGGCACGCCTGTATCGGTGGAGGCCGACTTTTTCTCCCGTCTCCCGGGCGTACTCCCCCACTGTTAGGATGGCTACGATGCTGTGACAGGTCAGGAGGACTGCCGCACCCACGGCACCAGATATCCAGGCTTCCGTATGCCTCAAAGTCCGGCTCCGTTTTGCAGAATAGTCCACAAGACGGTCGAGCAAACCACTGGCCTTCAGGGTGGAAACGAGGCCCATAAGCAGTATCGTAAAAAAACTGATCCCAACAGCCCGGTTTATCCCGTCGATGACAAAGCTCTGGGCTGAAAATTGTTCTAAATTAAGTGTAAGGAGTCTGTTCCATGGTAAAAGACTCAGGCTTAGACCCAAAATTACACCCACCATAAGTCCGGCCAGCAGTCCGTGAAGCAGATGCCTCCTTTTTAGAAGGAGCACAATAATAACAACCGGGACCATAAGCATCGGAAGTCCTCTAGGACTGCCTTCCAATCCAAGGACGTTATTCTGTACAGGGCTGCTTCGTAAGCCCGCACTCAGGGCATAAAAAACAACCGCAACACATGCGGCAGGAATGACATATTTCAACCGGCTCCGGACTGTTCCGATGATATCTGCATCCTGACTTACGGCACTGGCAATGGTCGTGTCAGAGATGGGAGCGATACAGTCTCCGAAAGTGGCTCCTCCTATGATCGCTCCGGCCAATGTAGCCAGGTGTGCTCCCAATATTCCTCCTGCAGGAAAAAGAAGAGGGGCACAGATCAATATCGTTCCAAAGCTCGATCCTGTGGACACCGAAACGATACAGCAGATGAGGAAGGACGCGATGACAAAAGCCGTGCCTCCTAGATGCAACTGGCCTGCCGCCCACGTAAGAGCTTCCACAAAACCCGTCTCGCTCATCAAAACTCCGATGATGGAAGCCAACATCCAGGCCGTGATCATGATCATGACAATAGGTTGTGCCATTCCTTCGATCACAGAAACGCAATAGTTTTTCCGGTCCCTTGCCAGGAGAAGACCCAAGCACAAAGAAAGTATCAGGACCGGCCAGAATCCCCGTTCATCGGGAGCTCCGGATAAGGCGATCGCCATAACTCCTGCCAGAAACACGATAAAAGGAAAAAGGGCTCCTGCTATCCCTCCATAAAAGCGGACAGATGGCGAAACGTTCGTTTGTGATGAATTTATCATTGTTTATTGAGGTTATACTTCATGATCTCTCCGTGCCTTCCGTCACGATCCCTCTCCAGACTGTACACCGGCCCTGCAGGACCTCTGGCCTTTCCGATGACAGCATGGATCTTTTCGATATCTTCACTGTCTAAGGTAAGAAAACAGAGGTTTTTTATCTTCTCCAGGTGGTTTGTATTGCGAGCCCCGATGATAACACCTCCCACACAAGGTTTTTGAAGGATATACTGTGTGGCTATTTCTGCAATGCCGACGTCGTATTTATCGGCGATCCTTGCGATAGTATGCAAAACTTCCTGAAACAACTCCATCCCCCCGAATTCCTCGATAATCAGCCTGTATTTCAAAAGAGACCGGTTCTCCGGAGGATCTTGAAATTCTGTTATGCCAAGGTAGCGTGCGTTTAAAAAGCCTCCGCCCACCGTGCCGTAACAAAGGAAGACGATGTTGTATTTCTGAGCAAGTTGTTGGAGGTCGCCTTCCGGCCTGTGATCCAGGACAGAATATTGAACTTGATTGGCTGTAACCGGAATCCCGGCATCGAGCAATTCCCGGAGGTGCGGGGTATCAAAATTGGTCACACCGATACACCGGATTTTCCCGGCTTTTTGCAATTTCGCCAAGTGATAGGCAGCATCGACATAAAAAGGAATAGAATAATCCCACCAATGGAACTGAACCATGTCCAACCGTTCGACTCCTAATCGCATCAAGGATCTATCGATTATTTTTTCAGTATAAGCCTTGTTCAGTCTCGGCAGTTCATCCAAATCCGGAACGTATTTGGTGTGTATCTGCACCTGTTTGTATTCTTTGATGAATTTCCCGATGAGCTCTTCCACTCCAGTGTAAATGTCTGCACAGTCGAAAGTGGTGATCCCTGCCTCGACAAATCCCCACATATCTCGGATGGCCTGTTTTTCATCTACGGTACCATGGCCCCCGGCAAGCTGCCATCCGCCTTTGATAACTCGGGAAATGGAATAGCCTGGTTGAAGCTCGATCCTCGGGAAGGTAGTATCCATTTCGGGTGGTATGTCCTTCGCTTTAGTTCGGATTTTTAACGCCATTCCCTCACCACTCTTCTCGGCGGCTGCGGAACTCCGCATGTTCACTAAAAACTATTAAAACCTTATCCTATGTTAATCCGAATCTCAGAGCCTTTTTTATTGTCGTGCTCAATACATCCTCGCCGCCCGACTTTATGGGGTTCCCTCAAATAGCGGTTCATGAAGGCTAAATCCTCAATGGCGCTACGGACATACCACATAAAATTGAATAGAACCTTCAAAACTTATTTTTGAAAATCCCGGGAAATTCATCCAAAGGGATCGGCCCGGCACGCAATACCGTGTCCATAAAATCGATATTCCGGAATTTATCCCCAAGGCGTCTTCTCTCGTTTTCATACAACTCGGTGAACTTTTGTGTGCCCAGAAAATAGGATGCGATTTGCATCGGCGACCTCATCAATCTCCCCCATAGGCTTTTCGCAAACTGAGGGGCAAGAAGAGATGTTTCGACCGAAAATTCATGGACCTTCTCCTTATCCCATCCATTGCAATGGACCTGAACACTGGTGTAAGCCCGGTTGGCATTTTCTATTCTTTTTCTCAAATGGGCGAGATAGGTCAGTTTATTATGGTTGTCCCAACCGGCATCCAGAGCTACGCGCTCACACAGAGTGGCCCACCCCTCTGAAAAAAGACCGTACGGAAAAAGGATGCGGACAGGGTGTGGATTTTCCCGGTTGATCTTGCTTTGTATGTAGTGGCCCGGGAACAATTCATGGATGATGATAAACGTGGTGAAATGATTATTGAAGGATCTCCAAAACTCTTTTCTCTCCTTTTCGGGATGGGAATCGGGAATGTTGGGAAGGAATATGGTGGTCCAGGGATTGGGATAAAAAGGAGGGGCAGGACTGACCCAGCCGATCCTGGCCATCGGTCCGGAACTTTCGGGGGCCAAACGGATACTCAAGGTTTGGTTTTCCGGCAGGGTTGCGATCTTTTTTTCCCTGATAAATTCCTCGGCCTCCTTGGTCAACCCTTCCCAGAATCGAAGGTATTCCTTCTGGCCTGAAGGATGTTTTTTTTCCATGTCACCCAGTGCTTTGGTCACCAATTCATTTAAATCTTCTGGAACTTTCTGCTCGGGATAGGCCTTGTGTATATATTCTTCACAAACTTGGGTAATCAGTCCCCTCACCAGTTGAATCTCTTGTAAGGCCATTTCTTCGAGCTGTTCCGGTGTTAAGTCGCTATCTGTGTAAAGCCTGAGTCTCCGGGCAAATTCCTCTCTCCCCAAGATTACGCTGTCCGTTCTTGATAATTTGGGCACAAGATCAGTCTTCACATGAGATATCAAAGCTTGAATTTGTTCCGAAGTGTGTCGGCATTTTGTGACAAATCCTTCAAATTCTTCAGATGCAATCCATGCCTTTGCCATTTCCGGAAGTCTTTTCTCATAAAAACCAGCAGATGCTTCCAGGGCGCGCAGGTTTCTTTCCACGCCTCCTGGGCTTCCATCCTCCAGTTGAAGAATAGCTGCTGCACACATTTTGTCGACTCCCTCGAGCCTGTCCAGAATGATCCGGACCTTTTCTCCGGGCATGAGGAGATCGGAGTTCAGAACACTTTTGACAGCTCTTGTGATATGGCTCGAATAAAGCGACAACGCATTTTTGTGTGGGGCTTCCACTTCCCACTTGTCGATTTCCGACTTGATCTGTATTCTTAACAGCCTGGCATCGATTCGATCTTCAGAAACCAACCCTGATTCATGGCTTGAAATTTCATCGAGTGTTGCTTTATTTATCTTCAGCCAGTTTTCAATTTTTGCTTGCGAAAAGTCTTCAAAATAAAACAGGGAGCTGAGGAAGCCTCGGGAAAATGCCCGGGAGGGATAAAATCGTTTCCATGCTTCAATATATTCCCTGCTTAAAACTTTGATCCCTGAAAAGCTACTAGCATATAAACAACTCGATAGACTAAAAACCAAAATCAGGAATAGCATATTGACAGATCGTTTTTTCACCTTAATCCTCCAAGATCTGGGTATTCAACCTGAATTATCCAGGCTAAAGGTTCTTGAGCATTCTCTGAAATTTTTGCCGCCTTTGTCCAGGTGACAGGTCTTCAACCAACGGGATCACGTTATCCTTCATCTCTTTTTTCAAGGTGTTGTCGAGCAATTCGATCGCGTAAGCCACAGAATTCGGGGTTCCTGTTTTGAGATTTTGGCGGGCTTTCACGATGTCCTCGTGGGGATAATACAATCCCAGCAAGCTGAAAATATCCCAGAAGTAGATTCTCAGTTTTTTTTCTAATTGGACCCTTTGTTCTGTATTTTTATCGCTGGGATCCAGTTCGTTAAGATCGATGAAGGTCTGGCAGTATTTTTTAATGATCGAAAGTGTCACTCTCTGGGTCAACTTTGCAGGAAAGTGGATATCCGTTCTTTCCGAACGGATGCGGTCCAATGCATCCACGATTTCTGTCTCCAACTCTTCGGTCTTACGCTCCAGTTCTCTTAAAAGGACTCTGACCGCATCTTGCGACCCGATGTTCGCCAGGACCTTAAACACGGCTTTCCGTTTCTGAATATCTTTTTTACTGTCGTCAAGTGATTCTTCCAGTGTGCTCATTGCGGAATGGCCGTAAGCTTTCAACGCGCTAACAGCATCTTCATGGGTTTTGGGATTGTCCAACTTTTGAATGATAGCCGGGATATGTTCGTCTTTTTGAAGTCTTGCCGCGCTCCTGATGGCATAACATGAAACTTCAGGAGATTCGTCCAATATCAGTGCAGCAAGATTTTTAGCCAGAGGAGCGTCCGGCTCCATCAACCCGATAGCTTTGGCCATCTCCATTCTTTCTGTCTCTGATTTATCGCCCTCTTCCATCAACTGTTCAGCATGCAGTCCCATCACCTGCTGATAGGCATCCAATGACACGATTTCTCGGATATCTGTTATGAAGTTTTCTTGACTGATGTCATCATCAACGTCAGGAAACCAGCTTGCCCCTTCGGCATTGAAAAGATCTCCTAGAGATGAGGCTTTCACCTCGTCGGCTTTTTGTGTGATCATTTCTTTGATTTCGGGCGTGAGTTTGTCCTTTTCCAAAAGATCATAAAGATGCATGGCGTAAAGAACAGAGCTGCGGCTCTTGCTTTCGATGGTGTCGAAAACAAGCTTAGTAAAGTCGACATCCAATTTTTCCGCCACATCCTTATCCGCTCGGCCCCACTTGATTTGGATGTTTTTTCTGATCACACAGAGATATTCATGGCCGATTTTAAGGCTGATAATTGCCCACAATACCAGCAGGACCAAAATTCCCCAGATTAAATCTTTGGATAAGCCTGGATCCAAAACCGGAGTATATCCTTCGATTTCTTTTTTTAATAAAAGAGCGATGACTAAAAGAAGGATGGCGGCGAAGACTTTGGCAAACCTGTTGATGAACATGTCGATGAAGGGCTTGACTTTAGCCTTCAGGTCTGAAGCCACAGGGATATACAGAATTTCCCTGACAGATTGGTGGAGCGAAAAGGCCAGGCCCTCGTCGCTGCCTTTGATAAAGATGGCAGGAAGCAAGGTAAAAGGAACAAAAATAACTCCCAGGGAACAAAAAAATAAAGTGAGCGGCGTGAGCATCAGGGTTAATCGTATGCCGAAATTTCTAAGGATTTTGCTCGTTAAAAAAAAGTTAAGGAAAAAAGAAAAAGTCAACAACCCCGCAAAAAAGAGGCCAAAAAAGGCCTGCATTGCTTCCTTTGGCTGAATAAATCCCACCCTGTAATAATCGTCAACGGCTGAACTGAATTGGAAATCGATGAATGTGGAAACAATGACAGTGATGACGACTAGACTTGAAATGAGGCGCAGATAATTATTTTTTCGGACTGCATTAAAATTGTCTCGGAAGCCATATCTTGGGGTTTCTGTTTGTTCTTGTTTGGGTGGTAAGGCTTCGGTAGATGGGAGTTTTTTTTTGCGGACAGTATATATAGCCCTGACAACAAATATACAGGCAAAAAGCAGAGTGCATGAAAGGGGGAGCAATAAGTTTGCCAAATTGGCTTTTGTCAAAAATCTTGCCAGCAATCCCCCAACAATACCTCCCAGAATTCCCCCGCTGCCGCAAAATCCGATCAGTCTTTTGGCCTCCCTCGGATTGAACACTTCGTTGATGATCATCCAGAACTGGGTCATGAGAACTATGGTTAGGACACTGGCCCAAACCCAATATAAATAAGACACGATTTTACTTACTGCCCCATAATCCGATAACAAGACAATATGCAAAAGTATCCCTGTCATGATAAAGAAAATAAGACTTGCCGTGATCATGAGTTGGCCGGACACCTTCGAGTGGATCCGGGTGTGGAAAATCACGACCAATCCTGTGACTATAGCGGCAACTAGATAAGCGAAAGGGAGACCTCCGGGGCCCATTTTCCATAAAAGATCGGCATACCGGAGGGCTTTGATTATGGTATGTGGGCTTGCAATCAAGAAGAAGCAAGCAAAAAGCAAAAGAACAAGTTTTTCTTCACCCGGTTTGATATTGACGATGCGGGATAAAAGCCTGTATAATCGATTTTTCCCCATCAGAAACAACTACAAGAATAACATTTCGCTTGCCCCAAAAATCTCACGATTTTTAACTTATCACACTATAAACAAGACAGTCAAATGTTGCGAGATATTCATGACTGTGATAGTATTCTCCCTCAAATAAGGCTAACAAGGAGAAAGGAATGAAACGTTATGTCGTTTTTGTGCTTTTGCCTATATTGTTGCTCTTAGGCTGCTCCAAGGAGCAAAAAGAGGTTAAGTTAGAAGAAGGAACACCTGGTTATCAGTTGGCCAAAGATCTTACTCCCATACTCCCCTTGCTTGACCCAGAAGTGAATGCTGTGTTGATCAGAACAAACACTTTCACAATGACAACCGGCGAAATCATCCAAACTCTGGTTTCCAACATGGGAAAACGCACCGAGCAACTAAAAACATTCGATGCAGAGCGTCTGAAGACGATTATCTATGACAATGCCGTAAAAATCGCGGATAGAAAACTGCTATTGGAAGCTGCTATAAAAGCCAAGAGTTCGGTCACTCCGGAGGAGATCGATAAAATGTTGAATATTCAATACAGCCGCTCCGGAGGAGAGGAAAAATTTCTCCAAATTCTAGAGGAGAACAGGATCGACTTCGAATTTGTGAAGGGAAGCATCAAGAAGGACCTGCTGATTGAGAACTATCTAAATGATTATTTTGCCAGCAAGATTCAGGTCTCTGAAGAAGAAGTGCAAAAAGTTTATATGGAAGATAAAACCGCTTCAGTGCGCCACTTCCTTTTGTCCACACAAAACATGGCGGATGCAGAAAAACAAGAAATCCGCAAAAAAATGGAAGGGATTCTTTCTCGGGCCAAGGGTGGAGAGGATTTTGCCGAGCTTGCAAAGACCTATTCGGAAGACCCTGGTTCGAAGGAGAACGGCGGTTTGTACGAAAATTTCGGGCGTGGGCAGATGGTGAAACCTTTCGAAGACGCGGCCTTTTCCGTCCCCATCGGCGAGATCAGCGATATCGTCGAAACAACATTCGGTTACCACATCATCAAAGTGATAGAAAGAAAAAAAGAAATCCGGCCACTGGATGAAGTCCGGGCTGAAATAGAAGCGCAAATCAGGCAGATGCAACAAAACGATGTCTACCAAGAACTCTTAGGTCAATTGAAGGAAAAAGCTTCTTTTCAGATTATTGAAAATTAATTTCGCCGCAGTTTTCCCACGGGAACCTTTCCATAAATTATTTCGTATATGTGAATGAATCACAAATTCCAGGGAGAAAAACATGTTAAAAAACTACATCAAAATAGCCTTAAGGAATCTCCGGCGCAATAAACTCTATTCCATACTCAACATAACCGGGCTGGCCATCGGCATAACCTGTTGCATGTTGATCCTTTTGTATGTTCAGGACGAACTCAGCTATGATCGATTTCACGAAAATGCAGACAGAATTTATCGAGTTTCTTCCCATTTTGTCCTAAAGGACCGGATTATGAATTTTGCGTCGACTGCCCATGTCCAAGGACCGATGTTCAAAGAAGAGTACCCTGAGGTCGAAAATTATGTTCGATTCAACAATTATGGATCCCGCCGAATGGTCCGTTACGAAGACACAACCTACGCCGAAGAGAAATTCATATGGGTAGACAACTCTGTATTTGACATCTTCTCCTTCAACCTGATAAAAGGCAACCCCAAAGAGGCCCTTACCGAACCCAATACCGTCGTTATCACCGAAGAAATAGCCGAAAAGTATTTTGGGGATCAGGACCCTATCGGGAAAAACCTCAGGATACATAATGATGAGTTGTACATGGTTACGGGTGTTGTGGAAAACATCCCACAGAACTCGCACATCCGGCCCGATTTTTTGGCCTCTTTCATTACACTCGACCTGCAGCCCACCGGCAATGCTACGGCTGACTTGCTCAATAATGTCGATTATTACACCTACCTCCTTCTCGAGGAGGGAGCGGATTACAAAGAACTGGAGCAAAAGTTCGTTGGATTTGCCGAGAAATACCTTGGCCCTCTGCTCGAGAGTATCGGAGGCTCCGCAAAATATGAGCTTCAATCCCTCACAAGCATTTACCTTCACTCAAACAAGGAAAACGAATTGGAGCGTACCGGGGAAATGTCATATGTTTTGCTTTTTTCTGGAATAGGATTTTTTATCCTGCTTCTTGCCTGTTTGAATTTCATGAATCTCTCCACCGCCCGTTCGGCCAACAGAGCTAAAGAGGTGGGATTGCGAAAAGTTGTCGGAGCCCAAAGGCTCCAGCTCATCAAGCAATTTATCGGCGAATCCATGATCTTGACATTCATCGCCATTCTCCTCTCGTTGCTCCTCGTCTTCTTCACCTTACCGATTTTCAACAGCATTTCTGGAAAGAACCTGGCTATGACTTATCTTTCCAACCCTGTGCTCCTGTTGGGACTTTTCGGATTTTTTGTCATCGTCAGCCTGATCGGAGGGAGCTATCCGGCTTTTTTCCTTTCGGCGTTCCGGCCGGTTGAAGTTTTGCAGGGCAGACTCAGGAAGGGAGCAAAAAATTCGGTCTTGAGAATCGCCCTCGTATCACTCCAATTCACGGTGTCCATCGTTCTCATAATCGGAACTCTTATTGTATACAAACAATTGAACTACGTTCGCAACATAAATTTGGGATATGATAAAGACCATGTCATTGCTCTGAGAATCCGGAACGAGGAAACCCAGAAAAAACATGAGGCTTTAAGAAACGCATTGCTGACAAATCCCAACATCCTGAGTGTTTCAGCCTCCTCCAGCCTCCCTCTGGGACAAAACAGCTTCAGCGCGCATCATATCGGAGGACAACCGGCGAGCGAAATGATCATGCTCCACACCCAGCAGGTTGACGAACACTTCATCGACACCTACAACATGGAGATCGTCCAAGGCCGGAATTTTTCCAGAGACTTTCCCACGGATCCTCAAGAAGCCATCATCCTCAATGAAGCAGCGGCTAATAAACTAGGGTGGCAGGAAGATCCTTTGGGCAAAGAGATCGATGCGCTCATGTCTTTAACTGAGTTTAAACACTACAAGGTCATCGGTGTCGTGAAGGATTATCATTTCCAATCGCTTCATGAAGAGATTCAACCCCTCGTTTTGTACAATGCGAGCCCTTATGGCGGCAATTACTATCGGATGTCTTTGCGCACCAGACCGGAAAACATACAGGAAACCATTGAATTTCTCAGGTCGAAGTGGAGGGAATTCGATTCCCAGTACCCTTTGGAATTTGTGTTTTTGGACGATCAGTATGACGCTCTGTACCGAGCTGAGGAACGGCTGGGACAGCTCTTCGGTTATTTCACAGCTCTGGCAATCCTTATCGGCTGTTTGGGCCTATTCGGCTTGAGCGCCTACAGCGCCGAACAGCGGACAAAAGAGATCGGAATCCGGAAGGTCCTGGGAGCAACGACCTCGAATGTAACCATGCTTTTGGTCAGAGAATTCACGAAATGGGTGCTGTTGGCCGTTCTGATAGCCTGGCCTTTGGGATATTATATCATGAACACATGGCTTCAGAACTTTGCCTACAGGATCGGCCTGGGAGTGGATACTTTTTTGCTGGCCGCTTTGCTCGCTCTGGTTATTGCAATAATAACCGTTGCTTATCAGGCAGTGAAGGCTGCTGTTGCCAATCCTGTTGATTCCCTGAAGTATGAGTGATTAAAACTTAATCCTCATACAACGCGTCTAGCTGCGCTCGGTAGTTTTCCGTCACCACTTTGCGTTTGACCTTCATGGATGCCGTCATTTCGCCGCTTTCGACGCTGAACTCGATGGGCGCGATAATGACCTTTTTCAAGGTCTCGAATGAGGAAAGGGATTTATTTTTCTCCTGGACTTCGTTATCGATGAGCTCCTTCACTTTCGGGTGTTTGCTGAGTTTTTCCCGATCGCTGAATTGGATACCGTGTTTTGTCGCCCACTCTTCGGCCTGCTCCTGATCGATCGAGACAACACCCGTCAGGTACTTCTTCCTGTCGCCGTATACGACGGCCTGGTCAATATAGCGTGATGTGCGCATGATTTTTTCGATTCTCTGAGGAGCGACATTTTTTCCGCCCGATGTCACGATGATAGCTTTTTTGCGATCGGTTATGCGTAAAAAACCGTCTTCATCTATTTCGCCTATATCTCCTGTATGTAACCAGCCATCTTTATCGATGGTTTCGGCCGTCTCTTCGGGATTTTTGTAGTAGCCGAGCATGACATTTTTGCCCCGGAACAGCACCTCACCATCCGGCGCGACTTTCTGTTCGATCTCCGGACCGGGGGGGCCCACCGTGCCGAACTTATTGTTGTCGAATCGATTGACGTTCGTGAACGAGGTGTTTTCTGTCATGCCGAGGCCTTCCAGGACAAGAATGTCACAGGCATGAAAAAATTCAGCGATGGCTTTATTCAAAGGAGCGGCTCCTGAAACCGCAAACACAAGATTGCCTCCCAAAAGGGCTTGAATTTTGGAGAAAACAAGTTTATTGGCAAGCTTATGTTTGATGGCAAGCGAACCGGAGACCGGTTTGTTCTGCTGTTGCAACTTGCTTACGGCATATCCCACACCCAGCGCCCATCTGAAGAGCTTGTGCTTGATCCCGCCTGCATCTATGGCCTTGGATGTGATACCGATGTAGGCTTTTTCATAAAGACGCGGAGCTGTGGCAAAGAAGTGCGGTTTGACCTCCTGCAGATTCTCGACGATTTTTTCCCTGCT
>Ga0114930_10001378_pt1 | contig 23266 bp, 16 predicted proteins | sample AnhtaG_FD_87300 | JGI IMG/M metagenome (GOLD analysis project Ga0114930, IMG submission 87300) | Deep subsurface microbial communities from Anholt, Denmark to uncover new lineages of life (NeLLi) - Anholt_01485 metaG | ecosystem: Environmental > Aquatic > Marine > Oceanic > Sediment | place... | reverse complement strand
CTCCTCATAGTAATTATTGTTCCCATTACGGCCATTGTATTCAATTACGTCACACCAAATCCACTCGAAATGGCTTGGTTGCCCCCCTGTGCTACACTTTTATCCGAAACATAGGGACAGACTACAGGTTCTTGCCTTCCTGCCGTTTTTTCAAAGGAGGAGTCCCTGGCCCAGGGGTTGCGGGATGCGCACACGGCGTACGCGATGTACTTCAACTCGCGCACGCAGTTCTCAGGCCCTCTATGGGAAGGCCGCCAACAGCCGGAAACCCGTAGTCTGTCCCTGGGTTTCCGCTGGGTTTCGCGTAGTCTGATAATCATCTAGGCGGCTCCTCCGTCGGGTCGTGATACTCTCGAGTATCGAAGAAAGGCCGAGAGGCACAACCCGAGAGGAGGAGGCCGTGAAGACACTATACGCTGGGATCGATTTGCATTCCAACAACAACGTGGTGGTGGTGGTGACGGACGCAGAGGATACGGTGGTGTACCACAAGCGGCTGCGCAACGAATTGGATGCGGTGTTGGAGGCGTTGGGACCGTCTTCGCGTTCGTTGTGCGGCGTGGTGGTGGAATCGACCTACAACTGGTATTGGCTGGTGGACGGTTTGATGGACCATGGCTATCGCGTACACCTGGCGAACACGGGCGCCATCCAACAGTATGGCGGGCTGAAGTATGCCGACGACGTTTCGGATGCGCGTTGGCTGGCGAAGCTGCTGCGCTTGGGCGTGCTTCCCGAAGGCTACATCTACCCGAAGGAGGAACGGCCGGTGCGCGACCTGGCGCGCAAGCGCAGCCATCTGGTGCGACAAGGCACGGCCAACGTGCTGAGCATCCAGAATCTTCTGGCGCGCAACACCGGCCGTTCGATGAGCGCCGCCGGGATCAAGCGCCTCACGGACGAGGACGTGGACGCGCTGCTGGACGACGCGGACCTGGCCCTGGCGATCCAGAGTAGCCTAGCGCTCGTGCGGTGTATCCTCGAGCAGATCGCGGTGCTCGAGCGGACGGTGTTGAGCCGGGTTCGCCTGCGCGACGGGTTCAAGAATCTGTTGACCGTCAACGGGATCGGCACGATTCTGGGCTTGACCATTATGCTGGAGACGGGCGACATCGGCCGCTTTGACAGCGTGGGCGACTTTGCCTCGTACGCGCGCTGCGTGGGCAGCGCGCACATCAGCAATGGCAAGAAGAAGGGTAAAGGCAACACGAAGAACGGCAACAAATACCTGGGTTGGGCCTTCATGGAAGCCGCCAACTTCGCGATACGATACGATGACACCATCCAGCGCTACTATCAGCGCAGAAGCGCCACAGGGAAACACATGATAGTCGCCAAGAAAAGCGTGGCCCACAAACTGGCCCGGGCCTGCTACTACATCCTGCGCGACCAAACGGTTTTCGACGTACAGCGGGCCTTTGCGTAAGGGGCCGCTAGGATTTCGGATGAGACGGCGAGCTCGGATAGGGACTGAGCGATGCAGCTCGATAGTCTGATTAGCCGCCGTTTCATCCACGCCATATCTCCGCGCCCGGCGCGGTTGGTCAGTTGGATACGCCCCGGCCGTGAGCCCGTAGAGGACTGGACCAGGCGCGTGCGCCTGTGAGCCAAGGAACTGTCCGCGCATACGCCGAACTCATGGCGTTGCGCAAGACATGGACACGCTCGGGTAGCCGAAGGTTTTCTGGGGCTCGAAAGAGCCAAGGCCGGACGAGATTTCTCGATGAGGAACCGTCCAACGCTTAATCCCGATGGGTGACTGGTGCGTGTTCAACACGACACCGAGGAACCGAAAACGAGGCCGCGTATCCCGCAACCGCAACGGACACGGAGAAGGACACCGCGCTATCCGGAACAAAGACAAAGAGCAAGAGGCTTTCGAATGGAAGAGGACCATTGAGAGCCTCTACCGCGGACCCAAGGCCAACGCCCTACGGTGCAGCACAGTCTACCGGATTGCGAACAGGAGAGTCTTGCCACTTGACACGGAGCCACCTAATGGGTGTCCCTGGGTTTCGAAGGCCCTGTGCGAAATGGCTTGCCAGCGCGTTTCTCCGTGTCATTGCGAGCGAAGCGAAGCAATCCCCTCGCCTTGCGGGGATTGCTTCGCTTCGCTCGCAATGACACGGCGGGTGTGAGATATGCAGCCTAGATCTTGAGGCAGGCGGCCTTGTGATCCTTGCCCCGGACTACGAAACCGGGGACGGTCTGGGCGCAGGCCGGGTCGGCGATGGGACAGCGGGGGTGGAACGGGCAGCCGGCCGGCGGGTTCATGGGTGAGGGCGGGTCGCCGCGCAACGATACGGGTTCGCCGGCGCGGTCGGGGTCCACGGAAGGGATGGCGCTCAGCAACGCCTGCGTGTAGGGGTGAAGGGGGGTGTTGAACACGGCCTCGGCCTCGCCGATCTCGACGATCTTGCCGAGGTACATCACGGCGATGCGGTGCGACAAGTGCCGCACGACGGCCAGGTCGTGCGAGATGAGCATCAGCGTCAGGTCGTTGTCGTGGCCCAACTCGGCGATGAGATTGAGGATCTGCGCCTGCACCGAGACGTCGAGCGCGGAAACGGGCTCGTCGGCGATCACCAGGCTCGGCTGCAACGCCAGGGCGCGCGCGATGGCGATCCGCTGCCGCTGCCCGCCGGAGAACTCGTGGGGGTACTTCTTCATGAAGCGCGGCGCCAAGCCCACCTGCGCCATCAAGGCCGACACGCGGGCGGGCGCGTCTCTTCGCGTCACGGCCCCGTGCACCCGCATCGGCTCGGCAATCGCGTCGAACGCCGTCATGCGCGGGTTCAACGAGGCATAGGGGTCTTGGAAGATCATTTGCAGGCGCGGGCGTAGGCGGCGCAACGCCCTGGCGGACAGGCCCCCGAGGTCGCGGCCCTCGAACAGGACGGTCCCGCCCGTCGGTGGGACCAACTGGAGGATGGTGCGGGCCAAGGTCGATTTCCCGCAGCCCGATTCGCCCACGAGACCCAACACCTCGCCTCGCCGCAGCCCCAGGCTCACGCCGTCCACGGCCTTCACAAGGCCGGCGGGGCGTCCCCGCACAGCGCCTTTGCGGACCGGGAAGTGGGTCCGCACGTCTCGCAGCTCGAGCAGGTACTCGCTCATAGTTCGCCCGCCTGTACCCGCAGGCACGCGGACGCATGCCCCGGGGCGACTTCCTCGAGGGCCGGCCGCCCGCGACGGCACGCCTCGAGCACGTGCCCGCAACGCGGCGCGAAGGGGCAGCCCTCGATCTCGATCGACAGGTCGGGCGGCATCCCCGGAATAGTGTAGAGGTCCTCGCCTTTGACGTGGGCCGCGGGCAGCGACGCCAACAGCGCCCGCGTGTAGGGGTGGCGCGGTCGCTTGAAGCAGTCCCGCGTGGCCGCGGATTCGAGAATGCGCCCGGCGTACATGACCAGCACGCGGTCGCACGTGCCGGCGATCACGCCCAGGTCGTGGGTGATCAGGATCGCGGCCATCCCGAGCGCCGCCTGCATACGCTTGATCAGGGCCAGGATTTGCGCCTGCACCGTGACGTCCAGGGCGGTCGTGGGCTCATCGGCGATCAGGAGTTCGGGGCCCGTGATGAGGGCCATGGCGATCATGGCGCGCTGCCGCATGCCGCCGCTGAACCGGTGGGGATACTCGCGCAGGCGCATCACGGCGTCCTGAATCCCCACGGATTCGAGCATATCGGCGGCGCGCGTCGCCGCTTCCCGTCGCGAGCACCCCTCATGGAGGCGCAACGGCTCCGTGATCTGCGCGCCCACGGTCATGTAGGGATTCAACGCCGTCATCGGGTCCTGGAAGATCATCGAGATGCGCTTGCCGCGCACCGCGCGCCGCTCGGCCTCCGAACACCGCAGCAGGTCGAATCCGCCGAACTGGGCCCGGCCGCTCTCGATGCGTCCCGGCGGCGTGGGGATCAGGCCGAGCAGCGAATAGGCCGTCACCGACTTGCCCGAGCCCGACTCGCCCACGATGCCCAGCGTCTCGCCCGGCTCGACGGCAAAGGATACGCCGTCCACCGCGCGCACGATCCCGTTGCGCGTATGGAAGTACGTCCGCAAGTCCTCTACTTCAAGCAGCGCCATCGTTCTTCCGCCGCGAACTGTCCTTCGCATGTCATTGCGAGGAGGGCTTCAGCCCGACGAAGCAATCCCCCCCAGGCCGAGGGGATTGCTTCGTCGGGCTGAAGCCCTCCTCGCAATGACACCTGTTGTCTCTGCGTGGCGCCATACGGTACCTCGCAAGCCTGACTGCCATCGCTTACTCCCTCGCTCCGCGCGGGTCCAGGGCGTCGCGCAGCCCGTCGCCCAGGAAATTCAGCGCAAACAGGGTCATGGACAGCGCGATGCTTGGGAAAAGGAGCAGCCACGGGTACTCCTCCATGCAATCCGCGCCCTCCTTGATCAACAGACCCCAGGAGCTCATCGGTGCTTGGACGCCGAGTCCCAGGAAGCTCAGAAACGCCTCGATCAACATCACGTTGGGAATGGTCAAAGTCACGTAGACGATCACGGGGCCGAGCACGTTCGGGATGAGGTGGCGCAGGATGATGCGCCGGTGCGAGAACCCCATGAGGACGGCCGCCTCGATGAACTCGGCGTTGCGCAGCGACATGACCTGGCCCCGGACGATGCGGGCCATGGTCAGCCATTGCACGGCGCCGATGGCCAGGAACAGCAAGATGATGTTGCGCCCGAAGAAGACCATGAGGATGATGACGAAGATGGTGAACGGCAGCGCGTAGAGGATGTCGACGATGCGCATCATCACCGAGTCGGTCCGCCCGCCGAGGAAGCCGGCCGTCGCCCCGTACAGCACCCCGACCAGCAACGACACCGCGGTCGCCGCGAACCCCACCATCAACGAGATCCGGCCCCCGTAGAGCACGCGGGTCAGCACGTCGCGCCCGAGCTGGTCCGTGCCGAGCCAATGGCGGGCGCTGGGGCCGGCCGCGCCGAGATCGAGGTCCTGGACGTCGTAGGCGTAGGGCGCGGCCCACGGGGTGACCAGCGCGGCCGCCACCATGACCGCCAGGATGCCGAGGCCGGCCACGGCCAGCTTGTTTTGCCGAAGCCGGTGCAGCGCGTCTTGCCAGAGCGAGGCGCCCTTTTCGACTTCGGCAACGCCTTCCATGTGTTACCCGATCTCGTCGCGCAGTCGTGGGTCGAGCCACGCCTGGGCCACGTCCACGATCACGTTGAACGTCAGGATGAGCGCCGCGTAGAACAGCACCGTGCCCAGAATCATCGTGTAGTCCCGGTTGAAGGCCGCCTGAATGAAAAACCGGCCCAGCCCCGGCGCCTGGAAGATCGTCTCGACGACAAACGACCCGCTCAACAGCCCCGCCGCGGCCGGACCAAGGAACGACACGACCGGCTGGAGTCCGCCTCTGAGCCCGTGGCGCAGGACGACCCGGGCCTCGGTGAGGCCCTTGGCGCGGGCGGTGCGGATGAAGTCCTGGGCCAGAACCTCGAGCATGCCGCCGCGGGTCAGCCGCGCGATGTAGGCCGCGTAGCCGGCGCCCAGCGTGATGGCCGGCAGGATCTTGTAGCTCGGGCCCTCCCAGCCCGCCACGGGCAGCAAGCCCAGCCACAGCCCGAACGCCAACACCAGCAGGGGCCCGAGCACAAAGTTCGGGATGCAGATGCCCACCATCGCCAGCGACATCGGCACGTAGTCGCGCAGCGTGTTCGGCTTCAACGAGGCGACGACGCCCGCCGTCAGCCCGATGCCCAAGGCCACCAGCAGCGCGTAGACGCCCAGCTCGAGCGACACGGGGAACCCCGTCAGGATCAACTCGTTCACCGACCAGCCCGCGTACTTGAACGACGGGCCGAGGTCGCCACGCAGCAATTGCCCGAGATAGTCCAGGTACTGCCGGTGCAGCGGCGCGTCCAGGTTGTAGTAGGCCTCGAGGTTCCTGAGGATCTCGTCGGAGACCTTGCGCTCCGCGTCGAAAGGTCCCCCAGGCGCGAGGCGAATCATGAAGAAGACCAGCGTGACGATCACGAACAGTACCGGAATGACCTCGATGATGCGTCTCGCCACGAATCGCGTCATGCCCCCATTTCCTCGAGGTGCAGGTGCTTGAACGAGACGTAGCCGAGCAGGTTCGAGTGCCAGCCCTGCACCTCCGGCGACTTCAGATACACCCGCGTGTAGTAGTAGATGGGAATGATGGGGGCGCCCTCGAGCAGGATGCGTTCGGCTCGCTGGAACAGCTCGAACCGCGCCTGCTGCTCACCGGTTTGGGCGGCCCGCGCGATGCAGGCGTCGTACTCCGGCGACGACCAGCCCGTGCGGTTGTTTCCGTTGCCGGTCGTGAAGCACTCGAGAAAGTTGACGGGGTCCACGAAATCGCCGATCCACCCGGCCCGGCACACGTCGTAGTCGAGGTTGTTCTGTGAGTCCAGATAGACCTTCCAGTCCTGGTTCAGCAGGGCCACTTCTATGTTGAGTTCCTGCTTCCACATGCGCTGGATGGCCTCGGCGATCAGCTTGTGGTTTTCGCTCGTATTGTAGAGCAGCTCGATGCGCGGGCAGCCCTCGCCCTTCGGGTAGCCGGCCTCGGCCAGCAGCCGCCGCGCCTCCTCGAGGTCGTAGGGCACAGCCGAGGCGCAGGTGTAGCCCGCCGTGTCGGGGACACAGAAGGCGTAGGCCGGGGCCTGGCCGCCGGTCAGCACGTTCTTGGTCAGCGCCGCGCGGTCGACCGACATGGCAAGCGCGCGCCGCACCCGCACATCGTCCAGCGGCGGCCGGGTCACGTTGATGCGGTAGTAGTAGGCGCCGAGGTACGGGTCGATGCGGATGAGCTCCGGATGCTTGCGGCGGTACACGGGCACCTTGGCCAGCGGCACGCTTTCGGTGAGGTGGAGCCGTCCCGTCCGGAAGCTCCGTTCCTCGGTGAGCAGGTTGTCAATCGGGTAGAAGAAGATGCGTTTGAGGCGCACCTGGGCCGCGTTCCAGTAGTGCTCGTTGGCGACGACCTCGATGATGTTGTTCGGCGCCCACCGCTCGAGCACGTACGCGCCGTTGCCGACCAGGTTTCCCGGGCGCGTCCATTTCGTGCCGCGCTCGTCCATGCGGCCAAACGCCTCGATGGTCCGGCGGTGGACGGGGAACCACGTGTAGTGGATCTGCATCGAGAGGAAGTACGGCGTCGGGTTCTCGAGCGTCGCCTCGAGGGTCCGCTCATCGAGCACGTTGACCCCGACCTGCCCGAAATCCGTGATGCGACCCTCATTGAAGTCCTTGCCGTTCTTCAGGCAATGCAGCATGTAGGCGTATTCCGACGCGAGGGCCGGCGTCAGAATGCGCTGCCAGCCGTAGGCAAAATCGTGGGCCGTGACCGGGTCGCCGTTGGACCAGCGCGCCTCCGGGCGCAGCGTGAACGTGTACACCGTCCCGTCGTCCGAGATCGTCCACGACTCCGCCACGGCCGGCACCGGCGTCAGGTCCTTCGGGTCGACGTCCACGAGGCCCTCGAACAGCGTGCCCAGGATGCGGTGTTCGGGCACCCCCGTGACCGTGTGCGGGTCGAGCCCCTGCGGCTCCGTGCCGTTGCCCACGCGCAACGCGGGCGGCTCCGACTCCGCGCAGCCCAACGCGAAGCCCGCGCAGCACACAACACACAGACCCAACCGGGCAAGACGTTTCATGGCACCTCGACCGTCGCGGCGGAGCGCCATTATATCGATACCGGTTGCCGGGCGAAAGCTCCGCGCGGCGATTGCGCAATCTCAGGAGGGCCAACAGACTCGCGCGGACCGGCCGTGCTCTGCTGATCACAGTCGGCCCTACGGACGCTTACAAAAAAGGACCCCCGCTCGACACAACATTCAGTCGCTCGAACGGGGGCGTCTTTGTGTTACCGTCACACGCAGTTCGGCGCGCGGTCGCTAGTTGTCCTTGCGTAGGGCCACCAGGCCAGCCAGGGCCGTGGCGCAGGCCAGGAGCCCGAAGGCCGCGAGGCCGGCCGCGGGCAGGCCGGGGGTAACGGCCAACAGGGCCGGCGGATCCGATACGGCTTGGTCGACGTTGTCGTCCGTGACTTCGACGATGTAGGAACCGGAATGGGCTTCGCCCAGGGGGTCGATGTGGTATACAGCGTCTGTGCTCACCGTGACGCCCTCTTTCTTCCAGGCGTAGGTCAACGGCGCATAGCCGCCCGTGGCGGTCACGGTGAACGTGTGCGAGTCGCCGACGATGTAGTCACCACCTGCGGGCTGTTGTGTGATCACGAGATGGTCCTCGACCTCGAGCGTGGCCGTGTTCGATGAGTGTATCAGGCCGTCATACGAGACGTCGCACCAGTAGTCGCCCGCCAGACCCGTCACGTCCGGGATCGCGTAGGTGGGCGAATCATCGCCCACGTCGTGGACGGCCTTGCCAAGACCGTCATCCCATTTCCACTGATACGCCAACGTGCTTGCCGCGCAATCGGCCACGACGGTGAAGGTATGGGCGTCGCCCCCATACTTCCGCGCGCCCTCGGGATGCCCGGTGAAGCCGAACCAGTTGTAGATCTCGCATAGCGCCGACGCGCCGCCCGCGTATGGATTGCCTGCCGGGTCGGTCACCGCCCCAGCGCCAGCCACGTCTATCCCGACGGTCCCGTCCGCGCTGGGATCGTCCAACGTGATCGTCACCGTATACGTCGGGTCCGCGCCGCTGATGCCCACGGACCCGGACAGGGTGCCGCTAAGGCTCACGTCGCTCTCCTCGAATGTCGGCGCCACCGGCTCGTCAAAGGCCACCTCGAAGTCCACCGCGTCGGCGCCCGTCGGAGTGGTGCTGAGCAGCGTGATCGTCGCCGTGGGCTGCGTATGGTCGATGCCCACGTCGCTGCTGGTAACGCTGGACGCCAGCGGGTTCATAACCGAGTCCTGAACGTCCGAGGCGGTGTTGACCGCCAGGCGCATGACACCGTCCCCCGTTACGCCCGTCACGTCCACCGTATACGTCTGCGGGCCGCCACTGATGGACGTTCCCGTGTGCGCCACCGTAAGGGTTTCCGTGATGACCAGATCCACGTCGGCGTCGAAGTTGGACACGTCCTCGCTGAAGCCCACCGAGAAGCTCACCGTGTCTCCGTTCGTGGGGTTGGGCGTGGTCGCCGTAATCGTGTCGCAGATGGGCGGCGAATCGTACTCGTAGGCGCCCATGTCCGCGTCGGCGCCCTGGGGCCGGAGCGCGCCGTCAATGTCGTGGTCCGGGGCGGCGCTCGTGTTTGCCTGGTCGATGCACGGCGAGCCAAGGATCAGACGGAAGTCGCCGCCTGCCGCATCCCGGAAGTCCGGGTCGGCATCGATGTTCCCGACGCCCGGGTAGCCGCCCTGGACGTCACAATAGCTAACCGTCGCGGTGAACGAGCCGCCGCCGGAGATCTCGTCCGGCGAGTCTCCCCACAGGATGCAGTTGGTAACGGTCGCTGTGGCGTCAGGGAAAAGTCCAAAGGTCAATACCGCGCCTCCCACGGCACTGCCGGCCGCATTGTCGTAGAATGTGCAGTTTGTCAACGTCGTTACAGCGCGCGCGGCGTCGGCGAGACTGGCCACGGCGCCCCCGCCCAGGATGCCGTCGGTGGAGTTGCTGTCGAAGATGCAGTTGGTAACGGCCATGTTGCCATCGAAGTTCCCAATTGCGCCACCGCCGTAAGCAATCCCCCCGGCCGAGTTGGCAGAGTTCTCCACGAAAGAGCAGTCCGTGATCATGGCCGTCGATTCCATGGGGCCCACAGCCCCGGCGCCTCCCACGAATGTCGTGACCGCATCGGCGCGGTTCTGCGTGAATGTGCACTGGGATATTGCCAACGAACACGCGTAGGTGGCGCCAATCGCACCGGCTATCTCGGCGACATTGCCCGTGAAGCTGCAGTCCGTGACATCGAGCGCCCCACTGCTGCTGTGCAACGCCCCGCCTTGCTCTCCTTGGTTGCCGCTGAAGGTGCAATCGACCAGCGTTACCTCCGCGAAGGAGAGGTTGTGCAGTGCCCCGCCTCTATCACCCGCCGTGTTCCCATCGAACGTACAGTCCGTCAGCCTGATAGTATTGGCCACGTTGCACACGGCGCCGCCGTCGTCGATGGCCGAGTTGCCCGTGAAGGTGCAGTTCCGCACCGTGGGCGCGACGCCGTCGTTGTACATGCCGCCGCCGTCCTGCTCGTCTCCACTCATGCCGCTTGCATCGCCGCCCGTGATTGTGAAGCCGTCCAGGGCGGCGTTGTCCGCGCCGACCACAACGTGGTACGCGGCCGAGCCGCCCCGCGCGGTCAAGCCGTCGATCGTGGTTACGTTGTTCTCCCAGTCTCTCTGGCCGCGTTCGGTTTCCTCGAGCTCGCCCAGCCCCGAGAACCCGCCGTAAAGGTCAACGTACTCCAACATCACCACCGCCCCGGCCAAGCTGGTTGCCGTTCGATCCTCCCCATAGGTCCCCTCAGCGACCCACACCTCGCCGCCGCCCGCAAGCTCCACGGCGTCGATCCCGTCCTGGATCTCGGTGAAGGCCGTGGCCCAGGTCAGGCCGTCCTCGGTGCCGGATACGTTGTCCATGTCGACGTAGCGTACCGCCGGCTCGACGACACTTATGTAGTCGACTTTCGTCTCGGTGTCATTGCCCAGCGCATTGGTGACGGTCAGCGATACGCTGAAGTCGCCTGCGACGGTAAACGAGTGGAAGGGGTGCTGGTCCGTGCTCGTGGCTTTGGCGTCCCCGAAATCCCACAGCCAATCCGTGATTGGCGAGGCGCCTGGGTAGGACAGGTCCGTGAACTGCACGTCCAGCGGCGCGTACCCGAGCGTCCGGTCCGCTTCGAACGCTGCCGCCGGCGTGTCGCTGTAGAACTCATACGCGCCCATGTCATAGCCGTTCCACTGCGGCCGCGCCACGCCCAGGATGTCGTCATCCGGGGCTCCGATTCCGGTTCCCGCGTCGATACAGGGCGAGGGGGGCTCGATGCTGAGATCACCGGGCGCGCCCGCGAACAGCGGGGCCTCGTCGATATTGCCGGTCCCGGGGAAGCCGCCTTGGATGTCCGAATAGGTCACAGTGGGGCTCATGTCGTCGTAGATCGCGTTAGGCATGTTTCCCCACACAATGCAGTTGGTCACCATGACCGAACACGAGACATCGGCCATTCCGCCACCGTCCGAGAAAGCGGTATTGGCCGAAAACGTGCAGTTGGTTACACTTATCGGGTCGGCGCCGAGGTTGCCCATCCCGCCGCCGAAATCCGCCGAGTTCTCGGCAAGCACGCAGTTGCTTACGTCTACCATGGAGGAGGAGAAGAAGTTGCATATCCCGCCCCCGAAGATATCCGCGGCATTAGACAAGAACATGCAGTTCCTCACCCTTGGCGCCACGGAGTCGTTGTACATGCCGCCGCCACAGCCGTTGCCCGGGAATCCGCCTCCGTTCGCGTTGCCACCGGTGACGGTGAACGCGTCGAAGACGGCGTTGGCGCCGACCACCACGTGATACGCGGGCACGAGCGCCTTGGCTCCGTCGTCGCGGGCCAGCGAGCCGTCGATGGTGGTCACGTGGGCCGCCCAATCCCTTTGGTCGCGATCCGTCTCGGTTCCGTCAAACCCGCCGTAGACGTCAACGTCGTCTTGCATGATGATTGCGCCGTCCGGGTTGTCTCTAAACTCGTCATACACCCCCTCGGCGACCCACACCTCGCCCCAACTGCCCAGCAGCGCGTCGATCCCGTCCTGGATCTCGCGGAACGCCTTCGCCCAGGTCGACCCGTCCGGGGAGGGATCGGTGCTGTCCTTGTCCACGCGGATGATGCCGCCGGCGTCGATGTATCCTGTCTTCGTTTCCGTGTCGCTCCACGCGGCCGTGCTCACGGTCAACCTTACCGTGTACGAGCCTGGGCTGTTGTAGGTAAATGGCGGCGGGGTCTGCCCGTTGTAGTCCTCGCCGGGATTGACATTGAAATCAAAGTCCCACGACCAATCCGTAATGGCCGACAGACAGCCCGTCGTCAGGTCCGTGAACGTGACGGTCAGCGGCGCCGTCCCCGAGGTCGTGTCGGCGCCGAAGTTCGCGTTCGGGCCGATCACGGTGATAAAGGCCGCCTTCATCACCGAGGTGTTTCCATTGACGTTGGTGACTGTCAGCCTCACGTCATAGAAGTCGGGGACGTCATACGCGTAGCTCGGGTTCTGCGCGTTGTCGTCCACGGACCCGTCGTCATCAAAGTCCCACTCGTACAACGTAATCGGGGCGCCGCAGTCGTTGGTCAAGTCCGTGAAGTTGACGGCCGTGTCCACGCACACCGCGTACGTGTCCGCGTCAAAGTCCACCTCGGCTGCGACGGCGTTGATATAGCCTATCTTGGTTTCTGTGTCGCTCTCCGTTGCGGTGGATACCGTCAGCGACACGGTGTACGCGCCCGCTGTAGTGTAGGTTTGCGTAGGCGGGTTCTGGCCGTTGAAGTCCTCGATGGTGTCCCCGTCAAAGTCCCACGACCAATCGATGATCGGCGGATTCGCACCCGGGTCCGACAGGTCCGTGAAGTCCACGTCCAACGCCACACAGCCATACGTCACGGCGGCCGTGAATTGTGCATTCGGTCCAGCAGGGGCGCATATGCCCAGCGGGTCCCCGCCGTCCGTCGTGATCAGCGGGTCCAGCACGGCAGCGACGTAGAGGGCCCGGTCCCCGCCTTGGCCGTGAAACTCGTGGATGTTGATCACGCCGTCGCTGTCAAAATCGCCGCACGCCCCCGCGTACGATTCCTCCCGGTCATAATCGGCGTCATCCGGCGCACCCTCATCCCACCGCGACCCGGCAATCGCCAACTGGTAAATCAAGTCGGCAACGTAGCCCCAAGAGCCCTCAAAGGTCTCAGGGCTGCGCGTATAGCTGCCATCACCCAGCGTCGCATACGCGCCCAGCACATACTTCAGTTCAGGCACGATCATTTCGGCCACCGCGCCAAGGTCGATGAGCAACTGGGCGCAATTGGTCTTGTAGGCCTCGTGGACCGTGTCATGGAACGAGTAACCCGTGTCCGCGAAAACGGCCGAAAGCACCGCGAACTCGGTGGCATCGAGCATCCCATTGTTATTGTTGTCGGCCGTGGCCGGATCCAACTCTGGAAGAAACATCACGCACGTCTGCATCAGGGCGTCGAAATCGACGATCTCGACGTCCCCAAACGCGGCCCCCGGCACAGCCATCAATCCCACCAACAGCACAGCGATGGATAGAAGACTCAGTTTGTTCATGATAGACTCCTTCCCGAAAGCCTAGAGCTTCCCTCTCCCGCAGGTGCCGCGAACTCCCTCCCACGTGGAATCCACAAGGCACCACCCATTGACGCCATGGTACACCAATTCCCAGGCTTGCGCAAGTCCTATTCTTCCAGAAGAAAATGCTTAACCATTATAAACAGCCTAATGTGCTGCTTCGGCATGTACGTCTGAGCGCATGATGCTTATCTTGGCCCCAAAGTCACCAAGCTCCCACTATCGGACCCCGCTTGTCTCAAGTGTCCCCAGGCCGGGACTACACACAACCGCACAAGGTCTGTCGACTCGTCGGTCTTGCCTGCGCCAGCTCAGGAGGGCGCCCAATGCGATGCTGTACAGCTTGGTGTTGGCCGAGTCTGAGCGGCTGGCCACGACGGCCGGGCTCGCGGCGCCGACCACAATGCTGGCCAGTTCCCGGCCGGCGATATAGCGGATGGTTTTGTAGACGGCGTTGCCCGTCTCGATCTCAGGAACGACGATGACGTCGGCATGCCCCGCAACCGGGCTGCTTCGCCCTTTGAGATCGGCTGTGTGAGCGTCGAGGGCGTTGTCCATGGCCAACGGACCATCGACGACACACCGACCGAACTCGCCCGCCTCGCCCATTCTGCGCAGCATCTCGGCGTCGAGCGAGGCAGGCATCGTCGGCAGCTCGACGGTTTCGACCGCAGCGATGACGGCCACCTTCGGCTCGTCGATGCCCAGGGCGTGCGCCAACTGAACGGCGTTCTTGATGATGGCCACCTTCCGGCTGAATCGCGGGCGAATGTTGATGCCCGAGTCCGTCAGAAGCATCAGCCGCGAGAGATCGGGGGACTCGAACACGGCCACGTGGCTCAGCGGACGCCCCCCCCGCATGCCGAATTCCTGATGCAGAACCGCCCGCAGGAAGTCCTTGGTCCTAACCAGGCCCTTCATGACCAACTCGGCCTGCCCCTCGTGGACCAGCTTGACCGCCAACGCCGCCGCGGCCACCGGGTCCGCCGCCTCGACCAGTTCCACGTCGGCCAGATCCACGCCTTGTTGATCGGCGATCTCGCGAATGCGGTCGCGCACCCCGACCAGCACGGGCCGGACCAGTCGCTCGCGCATCGCATGCGAGAGGGCGGCGATCACGGCGGGCTCGCCGGCCGCGGCCACCGCCATGCGCGGAGGCGGCACACGCCGGGCCCGGTGCAGCAACTCCTCAAACGTGCGCAGAGGTTGGCGCGTCAACGTGATCTTCCCGCGGTTCTTCGTCACCTGCCGGCACGGCGATCTGACCGCTCCGGGCCAGCGCGACAATACCCAAAGGCCGCACCATCTTGAGCAACCCGTCGATGGCACGGTGCTCGCCGGCAAGTTCCAGCGTAATCGTCTGGTCGCTCATCCCGATCACGCGCGCCTGGAACAGTTCGGCCACCTGCATCACGCGGGTGATAGTGTCCGGCTCGACACGGACCTTGATCAGCAGGAGTTCTCTGGCGTAGAACTCCTCGCTCGCCAGGTCCTCCAGCTCGAGCACGACATCGAGTGCCTGGCACTGCCGTTCCGTCTCCGACACCGTCTGCTCATCTCCCACCACCACGATCGTCGCACGGCTTACCCGCGTATCCTCCGTCTCCCCCACGGCCAGACTCTCGATGTTGATGCCCTGACTGGCGAAGGCTTCGCTGACCTGGGCGAGGACGCCGCGCTGGTTCTTGACAAGGCAAGAAAGGGTGTGCTTCATCACATATTCCCCGCGTCAATGTCACCTCCACTCTAGTCGGTCCGACGCCCGAACATCAAGCGCGGCCGTCCCGGCCACGCCACACACGGCGGTCGGCAACTCGCTGGCCCCCTCCCTTCGTGTCATCGTGCCTTTGTGGCCGAGAGACACCCGCGCCGCGCCAACGAGAACCGTCAGCGGAGGACGTGTAGAATAGGGAACGCTGCTCAGGAGGGGATCCCCGTGAGCGACCAAGTCAAGCTCCCCATGACGACCATCATCGCCCTCGTCATCGCCAACCTGTTCCCCCTGTGGGGTGTGTTCTTCCGCGACTGGGACGTCTTCACCCTCCTCATGCTCTTCTGGACCGAGAACGTCCTCATCGGTATCGTCAACGTACTCCGCCTGGCCGTGTGCCCCAACCCCGGCAAAGGCGACGGCTCACGCGCCCTGACCATCCCCTTTTTCATCATCCACTACGGCATCTTCTCCCTCGGCCACGGAATCGCCCTCGTCGCCATCGGCGACACACTCTTCCACTCGGACGTATCCCCCGACACCCTCCGCAGCACCCTCTTCCTCCCGGTCCTCGCCCTCGCCACGAGCCACGCCCTGTCCTTCCTGCTCAACTTCATACGCCGCGGCGAGTATCGCAACACCACCCGCCCCGAACTCATGCTGCGTCCCTACGCCCGCGTCGTCGCCATGCACCTCACCATCATCTTCGGCGCCTTCCTCACCCAGCTAACGGGCCAACACTGGGCCGCCCTCGCGACCCTCGTCCTGCTCAAGATCGCCATCGACCTGCGCGCCCATCGGGCCGAACGCGTCAAGCTCGCCCCGGCGCCGCCAAGATAACCCACGCACCCGTGGCTCCGGACTTGCCTCAGCCATGTCCCACGTGGTAACTACGGTCGAGCAAACAGGGTGACGCCGCCATGTTCGGATTCAAGAAACGCCGCCGCAAACGCATCCGCAGCCAGCCCTTCCCCCGGGACTGGCTCGGCTTTCTCGAACGCGGCGTCCCCTACTACCGACGCCTACCCCCCGCAGACCAAGACGAGCTCCGCGGCCACGTCCAGGTCCTCATTGCCGAGAAGAACTTTGAAGGCTGCGGCGGACTCGATATGAGCGACGAAATCCGCGTCATCGTCGCCGGCCACGCCGGCATCCTGCTGCTCCACCGCCCCACCGACTACTACCCCCGTCTCGACTCCATCCTCGTCTACCCACACGCCTTTGTCGCCGAGATCACCATCGAACGCCTCGGTCCCGTGGCCATCCGCGGCGAACAGGTCCGCGCCGGCGAGGCCTGGCAGCGCGGCGTCGTCATCCTGGCCTGGGACGGCGTCCTTCGGGGGGCCCTCAACGACCGCGACGGTTACAACGTCGCCATTCACGAGTTCGCCCACCAGCTCGACATGGAGAACGGCGCCGCCGACGGTTACCCCGCCATTACCGACCGCGCCCTACGTGCGGCCTGGTCCGGCGTCTTCCAAAGAGAGTACGACCAGCTTCAGCACGACCTCACGCGCCGCCGTCGCACCCTTATCGACCCCTACGCCGCGGAGGGCCCCGCCGAGTTCTTTGCGGTCGTCACCGAGTGTTTCTTCGAGATCCCCGCCCGCCTCCAACGCCGCCACCCCGACCTCTACGAAGCCCTCAAACGCTTCTACCGCCAAGACCCCGCCGGGCTCGTCTCTGGCGCAAACCAGTACACTTGACCACGCCGACGCCGGCCACGGCCGCCAGCTAGCGGAGCTCCCCCGCCCCGGGCACGGTCCTGAAGGCTTCACCAATGGCCTCTTGGAGCCAGTCCGGGGCGTCGGCCGGCACTTGCCGCGACCGCAGCAGCTTCAGGCCGGCCAGTTTCCAGCCGGCAGCGAAGCAGGCGGCCGCAAAGATGTAGTTGGTGTGCAGCAAGCGCTGCAGCGGCTCGGCAATCTCGTACCTTCGCGACTCGGCCTGTCGGTCCAGCGCCGCGAATAGGGGATGCTTCTCCTGTTGCTGCGCCGCTTTCTCGACCGCGGCCACGGGCGGGGGACCGACGAACCCGCGTTGCCGGTAGGTCAAGACGCGGGACAGGGCGCTCTCGAGCGGCGGGTGCCATGAACGCGGCCCAAACGCGCTCAGGTTGACCAGCGACAGGGCCTCGACCTCATGGCCGTCGCGGATAGCCTGCAGCAAGCGCAGCCAGAACGTCTCCTGGCGCGAGAGGACCTCCGTCCGGTGCGGGAAGGCGGACTCGAACGCGGCCATATCCCAAAACACGTTCGGGTCCAGCTTCCGCAGGTACTCGACGAGAGGACGTAGCTCGCCTGGCGGGGGTTCGAGCGAGTCGGCTTCAAACTGCACGGGAATCGCGACCCGACGCCAGAACGCCGTCTTCAGCCACAGGAAATCCATCGACGGTGGCTTGAGGACCTCGCCCCACAGCTTCATGGCCTCGGGAAAGTTGCCCCGGCGACGGTAGAACTCGGCGAGGTGGTCGCGCAGGAACGGGTCCCTCGGGTCGCACTTCACAGCGGCCTGATAGGCCGCCAGGGCCTGCTTGTGGCGGCCTTGGGCCTCCTGCAGCGCCGCGTGGAACAGGCGCGGCTCAGGGCTTTGCGGGGCGCGTTGGGCGGCTTGGGCCAGCAGCGCCTCGGCCTCCTCAGCGTTCTCCTGCGCGCGCAGCAGGGCCAAGCGGGCCAGGCGGGCCGCGTCGTCCGCGCCTTGGAACCGGCGCCGTTCCAACAACACGCTGGCTTCGATCTCCTCATCTTGCTCCACCAGCGCGTCGAACTCGAGTGCCAGCCACGCGCCGGGCCGCCGCTCGCGCCCCCGCCACATGGCCCGCAGGTCGCCAAAGGCCTCGAACCGTTCGCACTGAACCTGGACCCGGGCAACCGCCAGCGAGGCGCTCTCGCGGTCGACGAACACGTCGTCCGACTCTTCATAAACCGCGCACAGGCCGGCCAGGTCGCGCGTTTGCTCAAGGGCCGTGATCTCGAGGCCCGCCCACTCCTTCCTGGTCGCGTCGTCGACGATCCAGCCACGGTGCCTCCCAATGACCGCCAGGGCCTGGTGGGGTTGACCGGCCCGCAGATACTGGGCCGCCATCTCGTGGGCGCGGGCGAGCCGCTTGCGACGGACCCGCTTTCGACGCCGCACAAAGCCCACCGGGCCTACGATGAGGACGATGGCCGCGGCCGCGCCGACCGCCATTTGCAGCCTCCGCGGGTGCGTCGATGCCCTGCCCCACAGCTCCTTCGCCTTGTCCACGTACGGCTGAACGGCGAACGCGGAGATCGTGACGGCTTGGTTGCCGTAGCCGAACGGGCCGAGCCGCGAGCCCCGAAGGCCTTCACCGGCCACGTGGCCGCCGAAGACGAGCAACGCGACGGGCATGGCCGGCGGAAGCGCCGCCCAGTGCAACGGGTGGGCGGCCCACGACCGGAAAGTTGGGTGTGATGCAGTCGCGGCCGCAGTTCCCCTGAGCCCGAAAGTGGCCGCCAACAGGGCCGCAACGGCAAGGGCGACGAGATACGCCCGTCGGGCCCCTCGTCGACCCGCCGGGCCTGCGCAGAGGCGTCGCTCTTTCCGGGCAACCGCCCGCCTCCCCTGCAACACGTTCCAAACCACATGCATCACACGCTATTATACCGCGCGCGCCGCATCAGTCATAGTGGCGCGGCAGGGCGACGTCGGTCTTGGCCGCCCGTCCTTCGCCTCGAGGGATATCCCGGTGCGCAAGGCCCCGTGCGCACTCGCTTTGTGTGTCGTGCGCCTTGCCCCCGGCCCCGACGCGGGACGGTGCCTCAGACCTTGGGGACGGCCACCCACCCCTTGGTGTCCCGGCTCTCGAGCGCGGCTTCCATGACGGCCTGCGTCTTGGCGCCGTCAAGGATATCGGGTTGGGCCGGGGCACCGTCGACGACGTGCTGCACGAAGTTGTGGATGCAGTGGATGTGGGCGCGCTCCCAGCCCAGCGTGTTTTTCGGGCCAGGGAACTTGGCGGGCTTCGGGTAGCGGGCCACGCATTCGATCTGCTTGAAGCCGCGGTCGCCGCCCAACGGGGCTTCAGGGACCGTCGCGTCGTAGTACTCGAGCCAGTTGGGCTGCATAAGGTTGAATCGGATGGCCCCCTTGCTGCCGTGGGCCTCGAAGCGCAGTTCGTCCTGCACCCCCGTCGCGAGCCGCGACGACTCGATGGTCCCAATGCCGCCGTCGTCGAGGCGAAAGGCGAGGATCGAGATATCGTCGACTTCGACGGGGACCTTCGTGTTCGGGTCGTCCTTCAGCGGGCGTTCCTTGATAAACGTCTCGGCGAGGTCGTGGACCTCGGCAAACTCGCCCAAGAGATGGCGGGTGAGGTCGATGACGTGGGCGCCGAGATCGAACAAAGCGCCGCCGCGGCCGCTGACGGCCTTGTCGACGCGCCAGCTCACGGGGCGGTCGGGGCTGATGTATCCGGCGTGCAGGTAGGCCACGCGGGCCGAGAAGATCCGCCCGAGCGCGCCGGCCTCGACCAGCTCCTTGGCCCGCAACAAGGCCGGCACGAACCGATAGTTGAAGGTCATCTGCGTGACGCATTCGGGGTGGGCCTGGGCGCACGCCGCCATTTCGCGCGCCTCATCGAGGTCGAGGCACAGCGGCTTGTCCATGTACAGGTGCTTGCCGTTCTCGAGCGCGGCGAGGAGCACGTCCTTATGCGCGTTGTTCGGCGTGCAGCAGTCGATCACGTCGATGTCGTCGCGGGCGCACAGCTCCCGGAAGTCCGTCGTGCCGAACTCGTAGCCCCATTCGTCCACGGCCCGCCGCCAACTGGCCTCCGTGCGCGTGGCCACGCCGGCCAGGACGATCTTCGCCGGCGGCGGGTCATAGTAGAAGTTCAGCGAGCGGTAGGCGTGGCCGTGCATCTTGCCCATGAATCCGTGGCCGACCATTCCAACGCGCAATGTCTCGAGCATTTGCCGTGGTCTCCTCTCAAGTCCTCACGCGGGTTCGTTCGCCCACGCGCCCAAAGCCTGGAAATCCCGCCCAGGGTTCTATACAGTAGCACGGCATCGAGTGCTGGCCGCAAGCTGGACGTGCTTAATCCCTTGTGAATGGAATTGTGCGCAAGATGGTCACGAAAGAGTACCTCACGCAGAGGCGCAGAGAACGCAGAGGGCAAGAGAAGACGCTCTTGTGTTCTTTCCTCTGCGTTCTCTGCGCCTCTGCGTGAGGGTATCCTGATTCTCGACTCTTTGGCTCCGGCTACGCCGGCTTGGGAGATGCAAGTGAATAAGTCATCGGATTCCTTTTGGTAGACGCGGCATCCTTGCCGCGTTGGCAAACCGCCAAGATGGCGCTTCTACGTTACGAATACGATGAGTAGTTGTCTTACGGCTCCTTACGGGAAAGGGTTGAGTTGTGTTTGGAAAACGCTGTGAATGGATTCTTGTTCTGGGAGTGTCAGTGATGACTGGATGTGCAACACCCGGATTCCGGGCGGGGGCGCCCGAGGGGGCCATTGACGTGATCGCCCACCGCGGCGCGAGCGCGTACGCGCCCGAGAACACGCTGGCCGCCTTTGCCCTGGCCGCGGACATGAAGGCCGACTGGTTCGAGTTGGACTGCACGTTGACCAAGGACGGCGAGGTCCTCGTCATCCATGACAGCGACATCGAGCGCACCACGGGGCGCCTGGGCAACGTGAAGGACCTGACGCTTGCGCAACTCAAGACGCTCGACGCCGGTTCCTGGAAGAACCCCAAGTTCGCCGGGGAACCCTTACCCACCTTGGGCGAGGCCCTGGACCTGGCCAAGGAACGCAAGATCGGCGTATACGTCGAGATCAAGAACAGCGACGACGACAACCAACTCATGACCGAGATCATCCGCATGACGGACGGACACAACACCCTGCGCCCGCGGATCAAGCGACAGTTGCTGTCGATGATCCGCGACAGCGGCTCGCGCAACTTCGTGCTGACCCAGAAGGCCATCGAGCTCATCCGCGACCGCGATATGGGGCCCCAGGTCGTTATTCAATCCTTCTCGCCCATCATCTGCGCCGTCGCCCTCCTCGAGGCCCCCGAGATCCGCACGGAATTGCTCGCGTCCAAGGACGAAAAGAAGCCCCATCACTGGCCGCTCTATCTGCGCTGGGCGGAGTTGCTCAAACCCCACGGATTCAACACCAACAACGACTCCCTCGACGAGGCGCTCCTGGCGCAGCTCCACGGCCAAGGGATGACCATGGCGGTGTGGACGGTCGATGAGGAAGCCGACATGCGCCGGCTGGCGCAATGGGGCGTTGGCGCCATCATCACGAACAAGCCCGACGTCTGCCTTCAGGTCTTGCAGGCCGAAGGGAAACGCTAGGGTCCCGAGTTCGAAATCCGCTGCATAGGTCTGTGGGAGTGCCCGGGAGGCCGATGCCCCGCCCGAGCCCCGTTTAGTAGGCGTACGTGTTCGTCTTCTTAGGAGGCATTCCTGCCCTTCGTGTCAAGATAAGTATGCTGTCTCCGGAACTTCCCGATACTGTCCCCATTTACCCATTTACCAGTCCCCATTTACCAATCTACCACACCGCTGTCAAACTACTTGACTTCACTGTTCTTTGTTCAAGGCTTTCCGGAACTCGGGTTGACACAGCAGGTTTTCCATCAGCATTGCAAAGACGTCACCTTCAGCGATATACAGTTTCTTGTCTTTCATAAACGCTTTTGTTTCTTGCGGATCTTTGCCCAGCAATTCAGGAACTTGTGCCACTTTGGACGGATCGCTCTTGATCTCTTTCAGGAGTTCTTTCCCACCAGGTACTTTCCTGAGGTCTACCATTTGTGTGATAGAGCGTGCTTGCGCTGAGAAAGGGCCATATTGCTTGAGGTGTTCCGTGTCGTGCACGGTTACGACTATGCTGCTGTCGGTGGAACTCCCATCTTGGAAGCTACTACTTACTGCCGCATAGTCTTCGATTCTTACCGCCTTGTCAACCGATATGCGTGCTTCCCGTGTCAAATAGCCATCGGGAGCTCGACAAATCGTGTATTCAGCGTCCCTCAGGGCACCCATGATCTTCTCCATAGGGACATAGGCGCTTTCAGAAACGAGGACACATCGTCCAGACGTGTCCCACCCACCGCGGTCTTCGGGGTATTCGGGTATGGGTTGGAGAGTAGCAAGTTTGGGCAGAGATGTACAAGACGTTACCAATACAAGCACAAGTATTACGGGTAAGAATGCTGAAATTCTACAAGACCGTGAATGCCGCATGTTTCTCGCTCCTTGCGGTGTCAATTGCGTGTCAGGAACTATGGGGAAACACAAACAGAATGTTAGGTTCTTCGGGTTGTATATCCGCTTCTATCGGCGTGCAGTGCGCGTAGGCATAGCCGTCAAAGGCGTATATGTCGAATTCGTGTACGCCTGGCGACAGGTTCAATGGCACGGCTTGAATCGACCCGGGCAACGTCTGCCAGCAGCGGATATCGGCCTCGGCCGTCATGGCCGCACTGACGCCTTTGAAAATCAAGCCTATACTCATCGGAATTAACCCGCCTACATCATCTGTCAAAACGTCTCCTATTTCGTAGGTGGTCTTCTTCGTTTTGGCTTGCTTCTTAAGAACATTGTCCATCTCGCGCCCACCTCGAGTGGCGGCCTGAAAATTCATGTCGCCTACGCCTTGAATGGCGTCGAACCATTGTTCCCCGTCTAGAAGAATCTCGTAGCGATTAGTCGGTTGATCCTGAAGCGCAATGACACGCTGCTCACCGTATTCGCCTTGGCGTATCATATGGGGTGCCGCTCCGGACATGATCAAGAGCAGTGTATTGAACGGCTGAGTCAAGGGGGCGATATATGCGTCGCCTTGGCCTTCACCCGCTATGGACATAAACGAATCCATACCAGTTTGCGCAAGCTGGTTACACATATCCGCTTGTTCCCGCAAATAATAGCAGTAAGATTCCAGCAGTTGAAGAAGGGCGTAGTCGGCCTTGTACTCTTCGTTCTGGACATCAGAATCCGCGAGTTGACCGCTCTTGAAACAGGCCAATGCGTTGTCCACATCACGCTGTTGCAGGAACAGAACCCCCAGCAGTAGACAGAGTGTAGCCTGTTCATAGGGGTCGCCCTTGTAGACCTTCTTGCCTTCTTCTCCCCAGATCCTCACGGCCTTCTTCTCGGATTCGGGGTCGAAGAACTCCAGCAAATCCCCATAGGACTCAAGCAGCAAGACGTGCGCTTCGTCGTTCTTGCCCTGGGAAAGCAAGCACATCGCCAACTCACAACGGTATAGCGATCGGCTGACGGTGAAAGGTTCGGCGAGTTCCCCAAATAT
>Ga0114930_10001377_pt1 | contig 23285 bp, 17 predicted proteins | sample AnhtaG_FD_87300 | JGI IMG/M metagenome (GOLD analysis project Ga0114930, IMG submission 87300) | Deep subsurface microbial communities from Anholt, Denmark to uncover new lineages of life (NeLLi) - Anholt_01485 metaG | ecosystem: Environmental > Aquatic > Marine > Oceanic > Sediment | place... | reverse complement strand
CTACACGGATACACACGAATCTAACGTTGATTTGCATGCAATCGGTCTAGAAACGCGCTGGAATTAACTCTAAACTCGGCGTTTTGTGTGGGAATAATGTGAAATATCCCCCTGAACGCTTACGGCTGGAGAACTTCCGCGACGGGCTCGAGGACTACGCCTACGCGCGCATACTCGAGGCGACCCTGGCCGCGAAGCGGGCCGCGGGCGGGCCGTCCGCGGACGACGCGGCCTGGATCGAGCAGGCCGAGGCGGCGCTCCGGGTGCCCGAGGACGTGGTCGAGGACTTGACGCGCTTCACGCGGGACCCGGACATGCTCTACGCCTGGCGCCGCCGGATGGCCGAGGCCATCGCCACGGCCGGCGTCCCGGCGGCCGACCCGTGGGCGGACTGAACGCGCGGCCGGCAGTCGCCGGCTGTACGGCAGATAGGGAGACTTGGCTATGCGCGTTGCTGCGAGCTTGATTGTACTGACCCTACTGGCCGGGGCTGCGGCCGTCTCGGAGCCGCCCGAGCGGTTCGCGCAGGACCGGTTCGCCATCGGGTTCTGGGTGGATCCGCCGATGGACGAGCAGGCGGACGCGCGCTACCAGGAGATCGCCGAGGCGAACTTCACGCTGGCCCTCGGCGGGTTCGGCGCGAACACGCGGGAGAAAGTCGTACGCCAACTCGAGCTGTGCGAGAAGTACGGGCTCAAGGCGTTGGTGACGAGCCATGGGATGGCGACGGACGAATTGCCGGACGGCCCGGCGTGCTGGGGGTACATGATCCGCGATGAACCCAACGTGGCCGATTTCCCCGCCTTGCGCCAGCGGCTGGACGAGATCCGCGCCGCGCGCCCGGGCAAGCTGGGCTTCATCAACCTCTACCCGAACTACGCGAACGCGCGCCAGTTGGGAGCGCCCACCTACGACGAGCACGTGGCGCAGTTCATGGAGGTCGTAGGCACGGACGTGCTCTCGATGGACCACTACCCGGTGATGAAACCGGGCGGCGACAGCCGCGCCTCCTACTGCGCCAACCTCGAGGTGATGCGGAAGCACGCGCTCGAACACGGCGTGCCGTTCTGGAACTTCTTCAACTGCATGCCCTTCGGACCGCACGCCGACCCGACCGAAGCCCAACTGCGCTGGCAGATCTACACCTCGATCGCCTACGGCGCCAAAGGCGTGCTGTATTTCTGCTACTACACGCCGCTCAGCCACGAGTTCCCCAAGGGCGGCGCCATCATCGCCCGCGACGGGCGCCGCACCCGCCACTACCTCGAGGCCAAGCGCATCAACGCCGCGGTCAAGAACCTGGGCCCGACGCTCATGAGGCTCACCAGCACCGCCGTGTACCGCCTCACGCCCGACGATCAACCGGCCGAGGTCTTGGCGGGCTCGGGCGTGCGCGACCTGGGCCGGGCCGACCACGACCCGAAGCACGATTTCCTGGCCGGGGCTTTTCGACACGAGGACGGGCGCCGCGCCCTGCTCCTAAACAACTACCGCCACGACTTTGCGGCCTGGCCGACCGTCGTGTTCGACTGCGCGGCCGAGGACGTCCGCGAGGTCTGCAAGCAAACCGGCCACGAGGTCCAGGTGCTCGATGACAGCGCCGACATGGAGGGCCTACAGCTCTCGTTCGACGCGGGCGAGGGCCGCCTGTTCCTGCTGCCTGCGCCATAGGCGGCGTCCCTGGCCCGCGATCCCGAAGTCGTGTATGATACCATCCGTGGCGCAGGCAGCCCATGCCGGCGCCAGGATGGCGCCTGTGCGGAGTGTTTCCTGATGGCAAAGACAGGCTCGACGTCCAAGGATAAGGCCGCGCCTGCTCGGTCGGGCGGCCCGGTGACGCCCCGGGAAACGGCGTGGCGGTGGGTGACCTTCGGGCTGTGCCTGGTCATCGTAATCCTTGCCGTGGCGAACGCGGTGACGTATTCGGTGATGAGCGAGCGGATCGGCGCGACCAGGAGCGCCGCCAACCACCTGACCGTCGCGCCGTCGTTCCAGCCGCTGCGCGACTTCGCGGTAGTCAACGCCCACGACCACCTGTATTCGCGCAAGTACCTGCCCAAGTACTTCGAAGCCGCCAAGCGCACCGGCGTCGTCTCGACGTTGTTCGTGGCCAGCTCGGAATACACCCTGCACGGCAGCGGCGGCGATGCCAAGAAGGGCAACGAGGCGAACTCGAGGGAGATGCTCGAGGCCGCCCGAGAGTATCCCGGCAAGATCATTCCCTTCGGCACGTTCCATCCCAGCGACCCCGAGAAAATGGATAAACTCAAGCAGTTCGTGGCCGACGGCGCCGCGGGACTGAAGCTGTACAGCGGGCACGGCAATTTCTATGACCGGCCGCTGGACGTGGAAGACATGATGCCGGTCTACGCCTACTGCGCCGAGACGGGTTTCCCCATTTGCTGGCACGTGAACCTGCTGCGATACGCGGCCGAGTTCGAGCGCGTCCTGTCCCGCTTTCCCGACCTCAAGCTCATCGTGCCCCATTTCGGCGTCACCTTTTTCCGGCCCAAGGAGCGGCCCTGGCGCGAGTTCCAGCGTATGTTGGACACCTACCCCAACCTCTATACCGACAGCAGTTTCGGCACGCGCGAGATCCTCGTGGCCGGGCTCGAGTCCGTCAGCAGGAACCCCGAGATCTTCCGCGCATTCCTCGAGAAGTACAGCGACCGCGTCCTTTTTGGCACCGATATGGTGGTCACCGGCAACAAAGAGAAGACCGAGGAGTGGATCGAGGCGGTGATTCGCGCCTGCCGCGACGTGCTCGAGAAAGAAACGTTCTACTTCTTCATGGGGGCCAAGGGGTCGAAGTACGCGGCCAAGGGGGCCAACAACACCTACGGCATCTACCGGGGCCTCGCGCTGAGTGACGATATTCTGCGCAAGATCTATGAAACCAATATCCGCCGGGTGATCCCGTCGCGGTAGCCGCTGCCCGAACGCCCGCGGCATAGGCGTCGGCCGCGGGTTGCGCGGGGGCGGCCGCGAACGGCGCCTGGGGCAGGACGCAAAGGGAGAGGCATCATGAGAGGCACAGTGTGGGTTGTTGCCGGCGCGATGTGGGCCGGGGTGAGCGCGTGGGCCGGCGCGCCAGGCTATGACGGCGTGGGCAAAGGCGAAGTGGACTGCCCTATCCTCGACACCTTTGACCTGGAAGGCGAGTTGATGGCGTCGACGCTGGCGGGCTACGGCTTCCCGGCCGACTTCGAGGACTATGATGTGGACCTCGACGGGCTATCCGACAGTTGGTCGCTGGCCCTTGTGGCTCATGCCCTGTGCGACGGCAATGCGTACACAGCGGAGGCGACGGCCGCATACCTCAACAACGTTGCGGCCATCGAGGGGGAAAGCGCGTTTGCCCTGCTCGGGCCCTTCAGGCACACCTTGGCCGGCCTGATTCTCACCAGCCAGACGATGCACGGCGTGCTGAAGGGCACGCTCTTCCTGGACGGCAGCTACCAGGTGGTGGGCGGCGCGGGCAAGGCGACCGGCGAGCCCTTCTCAGGCGGCGGCGATCTGGACGGCGACCTGCGCACCAACCGGCAGGAGGCGACGACGGTGATTGTCGGCGGCGGCGGGCGCCCTGAATTTGTGGACGCGGCGACCAACTACCTTGACGACGGCACGGGCGCTTTGCCGATCGCGGGCGTGGCGGGGTTGGCCGCGCTGGCGGCCGCGTGCGTGGCCGGCGCCGGGCTGGCCTTGCACCGCAAGTAGCGCAGGCGTTATTCGAACGAAACACGGGTCGCAACGGAAACCCGTTGCGGCCCGTTCTCGGTCTCGCCCCGCCGCCGCTCACTCATGCGGCAACTCGATCAGGTCGTCAATGAAGGGTACCAGCAACTCGACCGCGGCGATGTACGTGATCGAGACCGGCGCCTGGTCGCCCGGGTACCTTAGAAACTGCACGTGGCCATCCATGAACAGCACGTTCGTGCCGCCGGGGACGTGGTTGTAGAACTCCAACGAGGGCGAGATCTGGTCAAACATGACCACGATCTCCGATTGGGCCCGGGCGGTCGCGGCAGGGTTGTTGATGTCGGTGATCAGGAACCGCTCGACGCCTTCCCGGAGCCGGTAGATCGTAGTCGGGCGCCCGTCGATTTCGAGGGCGATATCCCGGTCCAGCCTGTCCGGGGTGAAGCCGGGAGAAAACGGCGGGCCGAGCATCTCGAGGATGAGGGCGTACAGCGTGTCCGACCGAAAGACCGTGTCGTCCATCGCCCAGCCCAGGTACCAATAGGTCAGCCCCGGGAACCTCGGGATCATCCAGTCGCGGTCGTGGGGCGGGTGCAGGCAGTTGCGCCAGAACGCCCAGTGACTGGCCCCCATCTGGTACTCGCTGCGCTCGAGGCCGACATAGGGATGGCTGGACGAGGGGCACAGCGCCAGCGAGAAGTCGTTGACGTACTCCGGGTACGTGGCGGTGGCCTCGGGCATGAGATATACGCCGTAGTGGCCCGAACACGGCGGCGTGTCGTCCGGCCCGCGCAGGGCGCCGTTCGGCGGGAACTTCTCCCCAGGCGACTCGTTCGCGTACATCTTGAACACGAGCCCCCACTGTTTGAGGTTGTTGGCGCAACTGGCGCGCCGGGCCGCCTCGCGGGCGCGCGCCAGCGCAGGCAGCAGTATGGCCGCCAGAATGCCGATAATGGCGATCACGACCAGCAACTCGATTAGCGTGAAGCCCCGCGTGCGCATGCTGCCGCCTCCCCTCGGACCCACCTCCACTATACCATGGCCCGCCCACAGGGATCCCCGGATTAGCGGAGCAGCCCGCGCGGCATGCTACTATCCGGACGCGGCGTGGCGGGGAAAGAGGAACGTGACCATGGAGACGCCTGGCTTCATACTGCTGATCATCGCGGCCGCGGGGCTCGCATCGACGCCAGGGGCGGACCTTCCCGAGGACCCGCCCGTCCCGGGCATTCCGGGACAGAAGGCGCCGCTCCCGCCTACGACGCCCTTCGATCTCGCCGAACAAGCCGGCGGCGTCATCGTTTCGGGAGGGGGACTCGAGGTCACGGTCGATTCGTCCCCCTTCGCCTTCCGTGTCGCGCGCGGCAGCGACGGCCATACCATCCTCGAGACGGGGCGGGGGTGGCCCCTGACCGGCTTCGCGCCCATCGCATTCACCCGGGACCACGGGTTCTGGTGGAACCGCTTCTATTGGGGCTACCGCGGCTATTGCAGCCTCAACGAGCCGTGGGTCCATTCGCGGGACGCGGTCCGCCATTGGCTTGGCGACGACCGTGTCTTCTTCGAGGTGTCTCGCGACCGAGGCGGGGGGGCCAACCTGCTGTTTGTCGTCGGCCCGTTCTACGACGGCGCCGTGCGGCTGGCCGCCTCCGTGACGCCGGGCGAGGCGACCTACGACCGCGTGGCCTTCACGTTTCGCACGCCGCCCGACGAGCGCTTCGCTGGTTTCGGCGAGCGTTTCAATGGCGTGGACCAACGCGGCAATGTGCTCGAGACGTGGTCCGAGGAGGGCAGCATCGAACCCGGCTACCTTCGGCTCCTGTTTCCTCGCTGGTCGCCCCAGTTCGCCATCCCCGGCGGCGAAGACGCCAGCTACGCGCCGATCCCCTTCTTCCTGTCCAGCCGAGGTTACGGCGTGCTGGCCGATGCGCCGCAGCCGACCCATTTCGACATGGCCCACACGTTCCGCGGGCTGTGGCGTGTCGAGGTCGAGGCGAGCCGGCTTTCACTCGTCGTGTTCGCCGGCCCGACGCCCGCCAAGGCCCTCGAACAATACACGGAGCGCACGGGCCGCGCCCTGGTCCCGCGCCCGTGGGTCTTCGGCCCCTGGAACCAATTCCTGGGCCAGGGCGCCCAACTGGACGTCGCACGCCGGTACCGCGACAAGGACATCCCCTCGAGCGTAAGCCATGACTGGACCGCCGTCCTGCCCGTCGCCTCGTACCAGAACCGCGAGGAAGCGCTCAAGGAGCAGAACGCGACGTTTCACGACCTGGGCTACAAGCGGCTGTGTTACATCCTGCCGCGCGTGGACCGGGTCCGCTGCCGGGACCTCTGGGAAGAAGCCGCCGAACTCGGTCATTTCATCCGGAATCCGCGCGGCCATCCCTACGTGTTCTTCGTGGCCCTCAACCTCATCGGCCAAAGCCGCTACCGGGTCAGCAAGGTCGACTTCACACACGAGGGCGTGGATGCCTGGTGGCATCAGCGGCTTCGAACCATCCTCGACCTCGGCTTCGACGGCACGATGTACGATTTCGGCGAGTACGTGCCGCCGGACGCGCAATTCGCCGACGGCCACGACGGCCACTACTGGCATAACCCCTACAACCTCATCTACCTGCGCTCGGCGTTCCGGTTCTTCCGGAAGCTGGACGACGACCCCGAAGACGCCATCGCGCCGGACTACGTCTACTTCCATCGCTCGGGATACGCCGGCAGCCAGCAGTGGGCCTGGGCCATGTGGGACGGCGACCCCGAGGCCGACTGGTCCCGCTCGGACGGGCTGCCGGCACAGGTTTGCGGCGGCGTCAACGTCGGCCTTTCGGGCATCCCGTTCTGGGGCAGCGACGTCGGCGGGTTCCACGCGATTCTCGTACCGCCGCCCACGCCGGAATTGATCGAGCGATGGATGCAGTTCGGCTGTTTCTCCGGCCTCATGCGCGACATGACGGCGCCGCAGATTGTCTGGGGCAAGCGCATCCACAACCTCGACGAACCGGAGCTCACCCACATCGTGCGCCGCTACCAGAAGCTGCGCACCCAACTAGTGCCCTACATCCTCAACGCCGCGCACGAGGCCCACGAGACCGGCCTGCCCCTCATGCGGGCCGCCTTCCTGCACTTCCCCGACGACCCCAAGTGCTGGGACCTGGACTACGAGTACATGTTCGGGCCGGACTTCTTCATCGCGCCGGTGGTCGTCGAGGGCGCCCGCACACGGACGGTCTACGTACCGCAGGGCCGCTGGGTGGCGCTATGGGAGCGGGGCGAGTACGACGGCGACAGCGGCGGGTTCCGCATCGGGGGCGCGCCCATGGACGGCGGCCGCGAGGTCACGGTGGACGCGCCCATCGACGAGATCCCGGTGTTCGTTCGCATGGGGGCGGCGATTCCAGTGGCCGACCCGAGCGTAGACACGTGGGCGCCGGCCAACCCGCCCGAGGGCGTGGACGTGACCACCGCGGAGCAGCGCGCCCACCTCCTGCACGTGTGGGCGTTCCCGGACGGAGTCACTAACGCGAGCTTGGCCGACGGCAGCCCCCTCGAGGTCCGCGTCGGGCCGGACGGGGTCACCCTCACGCGCAATGCGCCGCCGGACGCCAAAGAGATGATCGCGCAGGTGGTCTGGCCCGTGGATTTGCCTCCCCCGACCGAGATCGAGGGCCTGACGCCGGCGCCTGGCGTGGACCCTCTCGCCCTCGAAGCCGGAACCTGGACATGGAGCGCCGCCCGCAACGCAACGGCCTTCCACGGGCCGGCCGGCCGCATCCGGTTCGCGATCCGCTGTGCCGCGGAACCGTAGGGCTATTGGCCTGCTCCGGCGCGCCTTAGCGTGAAGGGCACGTCCACCCGCGTGGGAATGGGTTCGTCGAGGGGTACATCTGCCTGGGTGTAGGACAGCGGGTAGCGGGTTGCCCCGCCCTGGGCGATCACGGACACCACGTGCGGCCCGTCCGCCACGCCGCTCAAATCCACCGTGTGCGCCGTCCCCTCGATATCCTCAGCCACGGGACGGTCGTCGAGGAGCACGCGATACCTCTCCGGCGCGACGCCCAGGACGGCCCATTCCACGCCAAGCGCATCGTCAACGACCAGCGCGTCCCGGCCCGGCGGCCCGACGGCCAGGAGCGTGTCGCCCGGCGCGTCGCCCCGGTAGAGGTCCAGCAGTGCGCGGGTCAGGTTGAGGTAGTAGAAGCCCCAGCCGCCGTGGTCGCCCCGGTAGCCGGGCGCGGTCATCGAGACGGGTTCGAGGTCGTCGCTTAGCTCGACGCTGTAGCTGTCGACGTATATGTCGTGATTCGGGCCATGGCCGTTGCCTTCCGGCTGGCCGGTGAACTCGTTCCATTGGTGCAGGAGCACGACGCGGGGGCGGTGTTCGAGTGCGGGCTTGAACGATTCGATGTAAGTCGTGCCGCCGCGTCGGCCCCGTGCCTCGGGGTAGGTCCAGCCACCGTGGCCGAAATAGGCCGGCGTCGGTGTCACCACCTCGGGCTTGCCGTCACGGTACGTGACAATCGGGTACAGGCACCCGTCCATCCATGACCAGTAGCCGTGCTCGTCGTGCTTGGTTCGTTGGAGCTGGGTGGACATCCAGCGCACGGTGAAGTGCGTGTCGTCCACGGGCGTCTCTTCTCGGAGGGCCGTGGTGGCGGTATCGAGGATCACGATGAGGGGCTTGCCGTCGAAGTCCTGCCAGAGCCCGTCGAAGCGCGGGTTTTGCACCCACGTGTGGTAGACCCAGTCGAGTTGCTCGTTGATGGCGACCATGGTGGTCGGGGGGCCGTTGCTCAGGCCCGGCATGAGCACCATCTTGGGCACGGGGATGCCCTCGGCCTTCATGGCGGCGAGGGTCTCGAACATGAGGCCGGTGGCGTGGATGATCTCATTGGTCGGCCGGGGGCGTTCGTTCCAGTGCTGCTTGCCCCAGATGTGGTTGGACCAGTCGGGCATGATGAAATCGATGCCGAGGTCCACGAACCAGAGCACGTGCTGGCGGCGCACGTCCGGGTCGTACGAGTCGTAGAAGCCGACCACGGGCACGGCCTGGGCGGTCTGCCAGTAAGCGTTGCGCGGCGTGAACCACGGCTCCCACTGCATGCCGATCAGCGAATCCGGTTCCGCCCGCGCCGGGAAGCCACGGCGGACGACCTCGACCGTCACCGTGTTGGACACGGCCACGTTATCGGGCAGCGGCTGCGCCATGGGCCGGCCCGTCATCAGGAGCTCTTGTTGCACCAGGCCGGGCCAGCCCTCGACCGTGTTCGCCCAGACGCCGCCGCCGACGCAGGCGACCACGGTGGGCGGTTCTCCGGCGCCCGTCGCGGGCCGCGGCCAGTCCGCCGGGCATTCGGTCCAGCCGACCCAGGTGGCGTCGCTTTCGACAATGAGTTCCCCGTGTTCCGTCGCGACGTCGAGTCGAAGCAGGAGTCCCCCGGGCCCGGCGCCATTCTGGGCCGCGACCGCAATGGTGTTGGCGCCTGGGCTCAGTCTGGTTTCGAGGTCTTCAAATACGGCGGGCTTGTGCCAGCCGCCGGCCTCCCCGAGTTCCTCACCGTTGAGGTAGACCACGCAGTGATCGTCCACGGCCACGCGCATCCGGGCGTGCGCGGCCGGCGAAGACAACGGGAACGCCTTGGCCAGGTAGACGGTCTCGAGCTCCTGGGCCGGGCCGCCGGCCCAAATCCAAGACGCCGTGGGCCTCCCGGGTTCCGGCATCGCCGCCACGCGGATGTGGGCCGGCCCCGGGTTCGGCAGCGGCAACAGGAAGGTCGCGTTGCCCGCGTGATCCGTGCGCTCGTGCGAGCCCCACCGCCGTTGATTCACGTAGGGCAGCAGCAGGCAGTCCGGGACGGCCTCGCCCTTGTCCGTCGTGACCCTGGCCTCGAGCCGAACGCACCGGCCCATGTCCACTTGGTCGCGGTCCGTTCGGATGGCGACCCCCGCGCCGGCCTCGCCCGCGTGGGCCAGCAAGCCGGCGACCAGCAGCGCCACACACCAGACGCCTATTCCATCACACGTGCACACGGCTGAATTCCTCCTCGTGTGGATGACTCGATTCCGACAGTATGAGGCGAAGCGATCCCGCGCTCAAGGGGAATCCATGATCGTGCTGACTTTGCCGGCCCGTTTGGGAACACATTCTCCTGAGCGGCACGGAATGTGTGGGCCACGCGAGACGGGGGTCATGAGCAGACCACTGAATCGACGCGAGTTCAACGCACTGGTGCCCGCGGCGCCGCCTGCGGACCGAGCGATGGATCGTCCCAACGTGCTGTGGCTGATTGCGGAGGACATGTGCCCCGACCTGGGCTGCTACGGCCAGGCGCTGAACCATACGCCCCATCTCGACCGGCTGGCGGCCCAAGGGATCCGGTTCACCCGCGCGTACTCGGCGGCGCCGGTGTGCTCGACCAGCAGCCTGCAAACCGGCATGTATCAGACCACCATCGGCGTCCACCACCACCGCAGCCACCGCGGCGACCGCTACCGCCTGCCCGAGGGCGTCCGCCTGTTCAGCGAGATGTCTCGCGAACAAGGGGTACTTCACGTGCAACGCGACCTACAGCGGCCGCGGCCGGTTCCGTCCCGGCAAGACGGACTTCAAATCTCCATTGCGACAAGCCCTTCGACGGGATCGAGTGGCGCGAACGGGCGCCGGGCCAGCCGTTCTTCGCTCAGGTCAACTTCAACGAGGCCCACCGCGGCCCGGCGTGGGACGACGTGCGCAAGAGGTAACCGTTCACAGCGCGGAGCGCTAACGAAATCGGGGCGCCCGCCATCGTGCTCGTCATCGTCACTCGTCATCGTCATCGTACTCGTCATTCGTCATCGCCATCGTCATCGTCATTGGTACCCATTGCAGAAACTCCTTGACACAGGCGTTCTCCATGGGTTTTCTCCTCGGCGAGGCTTGACATCGTCGAGGAAATGACCATAATCAATGTCGAATTACTAAAGGGCAAAACCCGATCAAAGACCCCCCTAGAAACTGCGAAGGCCCAGTTTGTCGTGTCCTGCGCTACGCTCTACCTGGCCGAGTGCTACGCGTGGGCTCACGTCGTGCCCGCGTTCCGACTGCCGTTTCTCTTCGACGCTGTACATATTCCTTCTGTAGAGCGTATGACGCCCTGAGGAGCACGAATCAGCGATGAGTCCCAATCCCTTTCTTGGCGTTGTGTTACACGCGGCGGGCGGATTGGCCGCCGGCAGCTTCTACATCCCGTTCAGGCGCGTCCGCAAGTGGGCGTGGGAGAGCTATTGGCTGGTCGGGGGCGTATTCAGTTGGGTCGTCGTGCCGTGGGTTGTGGCGCTGGCCGTCTGCCCGAGGCTGCTATCGGTCTTGACGGATGCGCCGCCGAGGAGCATGGTCCTCACGTTCCTGTTCGGCGTGCTGTGGGGCGTCGGGGGGCTGACGTTCGGGTTGTCGATGCGCTACCTGGGCATGTCGCTCGGCTACGCGCTGGCGCTCGGGTTCTGCGCCGCGTTCGGCACCATCATCCCGCCGATTTTCCAGGGGCAGTTCGGGGCGCTGGCGACGACGGCGTCGGGCCTGGTCACGCTGGGCGGCGTGGGGGTGTGCCTGCTCGGGATCGCCGTGTGCGGCGGGGCGGGCGTGTCCAAAGAGCGCGAGTTGTCGTCGGAGGAGAAGCGGGCGGCGATTTCCGAGTTCAATTTCGCCAGGGGGGTGTGGGTGGCCGTGTTCGCGGGGGTGATGAGCGCGTGCATGGCCTTCGCCATCGCCGCGGGCAAACCCATCGCGGCCTTGGCCGTCGAGCGGGGCACGGCCCCGCTGTGGCAAAACTCCCCGGTCTTCATCGTGGTCATGGCCGGCGGCTTCGTGACCAACGGCCTGTGGTGCCTGTTCCTCGGGCTGCGCAATCACACCCTGCGCGACTACGTCAGCAGCCCCGGCGCGCCGCTGCTGGCCAACTACTTCTTCGCGGCCCTGGCGGGCACGATCTGGTACCTCCAGTTCCTGTTCTACGGCATGGGCACGACCCAGATGGGCCGGTGGGACTTCTCGAGCTGGACCATCCACATGGCCTTCATCATCGTGTTCAGCAACCTGTGGGGGCTGTTCTTCAAGGAGTGGAAAGGGAGCAGCGCGCGTACCCACCGCGTCATCTTCGCGGGTATCCTGGTCCTCATCCTGTCCACGCTTGTCGTGGGGCTCGGCAACTTCATCGAGGGGCGGTAGTCGCACTCCCCACGTTCTTGCCGTTCGGGGCAAATTGTGCCCAGCCCTGTGCTCTTGCCGACGGCGAGGCCCGAGTTCTATGCCCCTTTTCTCGAACGTGTTAGGGCGGCTCGGGTCATGTGGCACAGGGCTTGCTTTCTTACCGGCGACATCCCGAGGAGGGTCTCCGCAGGTCATGAGTGAGATCGATGTCGTCGCGCCCGTCACTGCCCAGAGCCGTGCACGCTATGTGGTTCGCCCGCCGCGCGCGGCGCCTCGCACGGGGGCTGCGGAAAAGGCCGAGGGCTTTCGCGACGTGCTGGAGACGGTTTCGGGGCCACTCACGGCCGGCGCGTGCGCCGCGCCGGCCCGGCACACCGTGCAGCGCGGCCAGACGTTGTCGCGCATCTGCGAGCAGGCGCTCAGGCAGCAGGGCGCGAGCCGGTCGCGGTCGGACATCTACGCGGCGGTGAGTAAGGTCGTCAAGGCCAACGGCATACAAAACCCGGACCTGATTCTGATCGGACAAGAGATCGACCTGTCCGTGTTGCACGAGTCCGCGGGCATGGGCGGCCGGGCGTCGGTGGCCGCTGTAGCGTCGACCAAGCGGGCGTTGCAGGTCAAGCCGGCAGGTGAGGACCGCGCCGTGTGGGACGCACCCAGTCGCGACCTCGCCGAGCTTCTCGGGCGCGTCGGCGTGCTGTATGCGGCCAAGGCCGCCTCGGCGGCCACGCCCCCGGCCGCGCTGGCGGCGACCGAATCCACGCCGTCGCCCATCATGGATGGTCCCGTGCGCGTCACCTCGGGCTTCGGGATGCGCCGAGATCCCTTTACGGGCCGGCCGGAGCACCACGACGGCGTGGATCTGGCCGCGCCCAGCGGCACGCCGGTCCACCCGGCCATGGCGGGTGAAGTGGTCTTCAGCGGCTGGCAGCGAGGCTACGGGCGCACGGTCGTCATTCGCCATCAAGAGGGCCTCGAGACGGTCTACGCCCACAACGCCAAGAACTTCGTGAAGGTGGGCGACCGGGTCAGCAGCGATACTCCGGTGGCCCGGGTGGGGTCGAGCGGGCGCTCGACCGGACCGCACGTCCATTTCGAGGTCCGCCGCGACGGGCGCGCCGTCGACCCGACGCCCTACCTGTCGACCGGTCGAGTGCGGATCGCCAAGGCGCACTGATCACAGCATTATGCCACCCTCGCCGACGGACTCTCGGTCTCCGTCTTCGTCTTCGCAGCGCATGCGCGTTGGGCCGTCGCTCACTCGAGGTAGCCGAGATTCCGCAGTGCCTCGATGTCTTCCTCAGACATGGCGGCGGCCTCGGTCTTTCCGCGCGGGTGTTGGCTGTCCCAGATCTCGACCAGTTGGGTGAACTCGGCGACGCGTTCGGGGTGTTCTGCGGCGAGGTCATTCTGTTCGAGGGGGTCGTCGGGTAGGTAGAACAGCTTGGGGGCGCCGACGTCGATAATGAGTTTCCAGCCGTCGCGGATAAGGCCGCGCTGAATGGGCGGGCGCTCGGACATGAGGGCCTTGGCGCCGGGGACTTTGGGCACGGCGCCGCCGTAGGCCTCGATAAAGCGCGCCCGCGAGGGCGGCGCGGCGTGCTTCAGCAGGTCCGTGCCGAGCATCCCAGGGGGCGGCCCGAGCCCGGCCAGGCCCAGCAGCGTGGGCCCCACGTCAAACACGCACGCGGGGGCGGGCGTTCGCCCCGGGGCCGCCTCCGGCGCGCGTATGATGAGGGGGACGCGCTGGTTGGTCTGGTAGATCCGGCGGCCGTGGCCCAGGTAGTCGTGTTCGTAGAGGCTCTCGCCGTGGTCGGCCACGAAGAGCACCGCGGTGCCGTCGCGAGGGAGGGCCGCCAGCAACCGGCCGATGTGATAGTCCGCATAGGCGACTTCCGACGCATATTTGACGTGGACCTTGTCGCGGTTTTTCAGCCATAGGGGCTTCTTGCCCAGCGGGTTGAACTTACGGTGAAAACGGTAGGGGGCGTGCGGGTCGGAGTAGTGGATCCAGAAGAAGAAGGGCCGGCCGCCATCGCGCCGTTCCAGCAGCTCGAGGGCCACGTCGGTCACGTCTTCGGCGTACCGTTCCCCCTTGATCAACCCCCACCGTTTCTGCTCGAAGTCGTCTTCGTAGACCTCGAACCCGCGGTCCAGCCCGCTCAGCTTCCCCTTGAGCGTCCAGTTGCTCTGCACGCAAAGGGTGTGGTAGCCCGCAGCCTGAAACGCCTCCGTGATGAGCGGGACCGACTGGGGCATCCGCAGGCCATTGCGCGTGGTGCCCGTCATGCGCGGGTAGAGCGACGACAGCATGGCGCCGAACGAGGGGTTGGTCAGCGGGACCTCACACACGCAGTCGTCGAAGACCAGGGCTTCTTCGGCGAACCGGTCGATAGCGGGGGAGATGTCGGCGGGAAAGCCGTAGCACCCGAGATGGTCGGCGCGCAACGTGTCCACAGAGAGCAGGACGACGTTGGGCTGCACACCGGCGGCAAGCATGAGCGTGCCGTGCAGCAGCACTAAGCCCATCATCGGGTTCAGGGGGCCGCGATGGCCACGGGGATGGTGACCCTCAATGGGACGGTTCCGCTCTCTTCCGTGCGCACGGGCACCGGCGTGCCGTCGGAACGGTAGGCGGTCAACTCGAGGGTGAAGTCCCCGGGGGCCGCCTGGAACGGGACGTCCACCCGGAGGGACCAGATGCTGTCGCCGGCCTTTTCGTCCGGCGGCTTGCCATCATCGCTCAGTTTCAGCTTGATGGTGGGGTCCTCGAGCACGACGCCCTCGACCCGCCGAACAATGCCGTCGCGGTCGTCGACCTTCACCGAGATCACGGCGGTGTCGCCCGGCTTCAAGTCGGCCGGCGTAATCATGGCCTTCTCCAGCCGGGGCTGGCGTCCCAGCGTATTGCAGCCCGAAACGGCGGCCAACAGCACCCCCGCGGCAAGAGCGGCAGCAACGTATCTCATCGGCGTTCTCCCAGCGCCCGTTGGCGTCTCAACTACTCGATGTCCGGCGCCATGCGGCTCTTTGGGGCGAACGTTCTTGCCAGCCCGCACGATGACAGCCGCCACGACGCCGTGGGGCAGACTAGCCCAGAGGCGGCGGTGCTGTCAAACGAGCAAGGGATGGATAGTCAGGTATGTCCAGCTCTGAGAGCGTGTGAAGAAATGAACCACCGCCCGCAGTGCTCTCTTTCGCAACTTCGATGACGCATCTTCTCGTGCTCGTAATCGTGCTCGTAATCGTAATCCTAATCGATGCCGCCGCGCTGGGCCCGAGCACGAACAGACGCAGCGAGCCCCGTCTGGAAGGGCGAGCGTACCCGCGAGCCGGGCGGGAGGGCGAGCGTACCCGCGAGCCGTACGCTCGCCCTCCCGTACGGGCCTTTGGAGTAGGCGCGGTGCAGGACGGGGCTCACAACGCCTCCGGGCTCATTTCTTCACAGGCTCTGGTACAGGTTTGCTCTTGAGCCCAAGCCACAAGAGAACCGCGGTCGGCCGTTTCGCGGTACTTCACGGTGCTCTCTGCGCTTTGGCCGCCAATCTGGCAACTTGCTTCGCGATGCCCTCTCGGGTCTCCAGCACCACCTCGGGATCGCGCGTGAAGTGGGTCATGTCTTCGGTGACGGGCAGGCAGGCCTCCCGGGCCTTGTCGACGTCCTCGCCGAGTTCGGCGAGGCGGTGGAGGTACTCGTAGTCTTCGAGGCCGTCGCGGATGTTGGCCAGGCGGATCGAGCCGATGGGGCCGTCCTGGCCGGGGTATACGAGGACGCCGTCGCCGTGGAGCCAGTCGTGGCGGCCGCCGGTGGTGATGCTCCAGTCGAGGAGTGGGCCGGCCGCGGGGTCGATGGGGGTGTCGTTGTTGTCGCGGCCCCAAATGTTGACGCCCCAGTAGAGCATACCGTCCATCTTCTGGTGGAATGCCTGCCACCAGATGACGCGCGCCTCGACGAGTGGGTGGTCGCTGAGCCAGTTGGCGTAGGGGTAGCGCGGGCCCATGCACACGTAGGCCCAGACCTCGAGCCCGGCCGCGCGGCCGCGCTCGGCGCCCTCGTAGTCGTAGACGGACGTCAGCGGGCAGTTCCAGTCCACGTTCAGGCCGCGCATGGCCGCGGGATCTTGCGGCACCTTCGCGGTCGTCAGCGTGTGGACGTCCGGGTAGCGCTCTTTGACCATGCCGAAGTACTCGCGGATGACGGGGAAGAAGTCCTTGCCGCGCTCGTCAAAGGTGTAGATGTAGGCGACGCGGGTGAGGCCGTGGCCGCGTAAGGCCGCGACGTAGGGGTCGAGGCGCTCGATGAGGCGTTGCTTGAACTCGGGCGTGTAGACCTCGAGCGGGCTCCAGCACACCCACGTCCGGTCGCCGCGTTCCTCGACCATGTTGAGCACGTTGAAGGCGTTCAGGCCGCGGCCTTTGTAGTGCAGCAGGTCCTCGAGCGCGGGCACGGACGTCCGCGAGATGTCATCGGGGTTGAGCCGGTGCTCGAGCATGTAGTCGCCGAAGGCCTGGCGCCGTTCGGGCGTCAGCGGCCTGCCGTAGACCTTCTCGAGGAAGCCGTCCATGAGGGCGAAGGCGGTCTTCATGTGTCCGGTCACGGGCAGGCTGAATCCGTAGACCTTGACGCGCAGGTCGACCTCGACGGGGTCGAGGCCGGCGGGACGGACGGTGAGCGTGCCGCGGTAGTCTCCGGCGGGCGTGCCGGGCGGGGCGTAGACGGTGACCCAAACGGCCTGCGTGAACCCCGGGGCCGCGTTTAAGCGCTCGACCGGGAGCAGCATCTCCGGCCACCATCCGGGGGCGGTGTGGCGCGCGGCGGGATGCGGGATGACGCGGTCCTGCTTCACATAGCCGACCTGATGCCATTGGACGTGCCCGCGGCCGATTTGCGCCTTGGCCTTCTTACAGACCAGGTCCGAGTATTCGATGGCGACGTCGCGCAGCGCCACGTCGTGTGCGGCGAGGATGGCGAGTTGGAAGGACTCGTACTCGTTGCCGGCCAAGGCGATCTCGGCCATGGGCTTCTTCGGGACCTCTCCGGGCAGCGAATACGGCATGAGGCGCCGCATGCTGGTCTCGGTCCAGACGACATAGGGCCGGGCGGGGGCCTTCGTGGGCGGCTGGCGGACGGTCTGCTCGTGCGTGATCGTGTCGCCGAGGTAGGCGTCCGTGGCCGTGATCCGTAGGGTATACTTCGATGGAAGCTCGGCGCTGGTCAGGAACCGAATGGGCAGCCGGTCGCCGCCGCTCTGGGCGATCACGGCGGCGTCGTGCTCGAGAGACAACCGCCACGAGGCCGGGAACGTGGCGCTGCCTGCAACGCCCAGGCCGTGGCCGAACAGGCCGGGGTAGACGGCCAGGTCGCGGAACGCGAACGGCGCCAGCGTGAGCTCGAGGTCGTCGAACCAGACCGTGCCTTTGGCCTTTCGGAACAGGCAGTAGACCTCGACGCGGGCCACGGGCTTGGCCACGCCGAAGGTGTACTCGCCGTGCTCCCAGTCATGCGTGCCGCGGTTGAACGCGACCTTCTGGCCCCACAGCGGCGTGTCGTCCTCGTAGAAAACGTCGAGGTAGATGTTGTAGTCCTGGGCGACCTCGGCGTTCTCGGCGCGCCCCCAGCCGGCGATTCGCAACGGGTGCTTGATGGGCGGGTCGAAGATGACCGTAAGCATGGCGCCGTGGCGGTCCTCGAGCGTTTCACCGGTGAGGCGCAGGGAACGCTGACCGCTGTGGGCGACCGTGTCGTCAAAGACCGGCCCGCCCGTGTTGAACGGGTCGCGCCAGGCCACGTCGTGCTCGAAGCCGGCGTTCGGGATGACGTTCTCGCCGCGGCCCAGCGCCATCGCCACGACGGAGAGGGTGCATAGGGCCAACGCGAGAACTGAGAGTCGTGGTACAGGCATTACAGTTGCCCTCAAGACAGGGACGGTTCGTGATTGTGGGGCAGTGGCCGTGCCGTGTCAACCAGGAGGCGTGCAGGTCATCAGGCCCACTGAAGGGGCGTCGTTCGGAGATTGCCGGTAACGCCTGAAAGTGGTACGATTTGACGGCAAGCGAGCGGTTCAGTTTTGGCGGGCGACTGCGAGGAAGAGAAGCATGACGGAAACACACGACGGGAACCGGGTCAACCGGCGGGAGTTCCTCGGCGCGGCGGGTTTTGGCACGGCCGCGGTGATGGCGTCGGGCCTTCGCGCCAACGCGGAGGGGGTGGCGAAGGCGAACCTGCTGCCGACTATCCAACTGGGCGAGTATCGCGTTACGCGGCTGTTGGCCGGGTACAACCCCGTCGGCGGGTACTCGCACGCCACGCCGATTGCGTCGCGCCACATGCGTGAATGGTTCACGGTCGAGCGGACGGTCGAGTTCCTTCAGCATTGCGAGGCGGAGGGGTTGAACGCGTTTCAGTTCGACCTCTGCGAGAAGGTGAGACAGGTGCTGCCCAAGCTGTATGAGAGCGGCTCGAAGCTGCACTTCGTTTGCCTGCACGCGGAAGGGGCGCATGGCGCGTCGCTCAAGGAACTCATGACGTACAACCCCATCGCGGTGGTCCATCACGGAGGCAGGACGGACTCACTGTTCCGCGACGGCAAGGCCGACAAGGTCCACGACTTCGTGAAAGAGGTCCACGATGCGGGGGCGCTGGCCGGTGTGTCGACCCACAAGCCGGAGATCCTCGAACGCATCGCGGACGAAGGGTGGGAGAACGACCTGTTCATGGCGTGCTTCCAGAACGTGACGCGCACGAAGGAGGAAATGCAGCAGGAGTTGGGTTTCGTGACCGTAAGCGAGCCCTATATCGAATCGGACCGCGACAAGATGACGGCCGTTATTCGCGAGGTAGACAAGCCGTGCCTGGCCTTCAAGATTCTCGCGGCCGGGCGTCGCTGCTCAAGCGATCGCGCCGTGGCCGGCGCGTTCAAGTACGCCTTCGACCACATCAAGAAGACCGATGGCGTCATCGTCGGCATGTTCCCCATCTACCAGGACGAGGTGAGCCAGAACGCCAGCCACACGCGAGAGTACGGGCAGGTTTAGCGGACGCGGCCGAGGGTGCTCCAAGAAGCAACTATCGCACTTGGATTTTGAATTCGCGTCATACGCCCCAAGAGGTGATCGCATATGAAGACGAAGTCCTTTGACTGCATCAAGATGAAAGACGAGGGGGCGGCGCGGATCTGCGAAGAGACGAATGGCATGTCCGTCGAGGAGAAGCTGGCGTACTGGCGCAAGCACACAGAAGCGCTACACGAGAAGCAAAGGCGGCTGAGCAGGGAGCGGGGACAGAGGTAGCGGGCGGCTGGCTATGTCTTTGCGGCGAGGCGCAGTTCCCCTGCAACCGGCACCTGGAATTCGCCCTCTTGGCTCAGTCTGGTCAGGAAGAACAGGATCTCCAGGTTCTCGATACCTTCCGTAGTGGGGTTGATTCGTGCCATAACGCCGTCGTCCACTTCTTCCGAGTCCTGTCCTTGATAAGGCGGGCAGGTGTCGATGTAGAGGATATCCCCGACCCGGTCGTATCTGAACGTCAATGCGGTACTCATTCGTGTTCTCCCGTTCGTCACTTTGAGGCCGCCAGCACGGGGACGTTGGGCTCCAGCGTGATGGGGTTTGCCAGCGGCGTTTGTGTGATGAGGTCGGTCCAGGCGCCGGCGGGCAGGTTGACGGCGATGGGGCCCGGGCTCAGGTTCACGATGTTGACGAGCGGGCGGCCTTCGTGTGGGACGCCGCGCCACTCGACGCCGTAGGGGGTTTGGCCGTCGGGCGTGGTCAGGGCGGTCGCGGGATGGATGCCGGCCTTGGCGAGCCCTTTGCTCAGGACGTCGCGGAGCCCCTCACCCTCCTTGTTGCGGATGGTTCGGTTGAACTTCGGCGGGGACACGGGGCGGTCGTATTCGTCGGCCGTCAGATTGTCTGGGCCGTATGCGATGACGTGGCCGAAACCGGCCTTGAATTCGCGGATGCCCTCGATGGCGTCGCGGGAGGCGTGTTGGGCGCCGGGGATGATGAGACAGCGGTAGGGTTCGAGGCGGCCGGCGGCGATCTGCTCGTCGGTGATGAAGGCGATGGGCACGCCGCAGAAGTTCAGGGCTTCATAGACCTTTGAGCGGACCTTGATGTATTCGCGGTCCCAGAGGGTCGCGGCGTGGGAGTACAGCAGGGCGACCTGGGGCACGGCATTCTGGAGGGCGGCTACCTGCTCGGAAAGGCGCATCAGGTCCAGGGCGCACCGGCTCATGGCCGCGGTGCACGCGGCGCGGTGCAGGATGAGGCCCTCGAAGTCTGATTTCTCGTCGAAGGTGCGCTGCCAGGCCCAGGTCGTGCTGCCGCCCTGGCCATGGACGGCCCCCTGCCAGATGGCCGTGTAGATATGGCTTGCGGCAATGTAGCCCATCTCGCGGTCGCGGATGATGTGGTTCTCGGTGTTGAACACGGGCACGCGCTTCATGGACCGTTGCAGGTCGTAGTACATGTTCTGCGAGTGCCAGCCGCTCGCCCACTCGCCCCCGGGTTTGTGCTGCATGAAGTAGCAGTCGTTGCCGTTGATCTGGCTGAGGTTGGCGAAGTCCCACGGGTCCGTGCCCCAGAACACGGTGCCGCTCGAGCTGGGCAGACACATCACCTTGGCGTGACACGGCAGGTCCGGCGCCATGCTGTGGATGACGCCCACCATCCAGGCGTGCCATTCGGCGAAGGCCTCCTGGTTGAAGCGGACGCCGTCGTACACGGCTCGCGGGTCCTCATCGAAGGCGAGCACGGGATGGGGCACGTCGTCGAACGAGGCGTAATCCGCGCCCCAGGCGGCATTGAGGTGCTCGATGGTTTCGTGCTTGCGCTCGATGTAGGCGCGCCACAGCGGCAAGCGGAACGGGTCGTTCCACGAGCCCATCGAGACGGGCTCGTTGCTCAGGCAGATGGAATGGAGCGCCGGGTGGTCCTGGATGAGGGGGATGAGGGTGCGCAGTTGTTCTTCGTAGACGTCGCGCACCTGGGGGGCGTCCACGGTGTTGCGTATGAAGCCCGCTTTCTCGATGGCTAACTCGGGCCACTTCTCGAAGGCCCAGCCGGGGAAGTAGTGCGGCGAGATAAGCAGACAGACGCGCACGCCGTTGTCGCGGGCGCGGTCAAGGGCCGCGATGACGTAGGCCTCGATCTGGTCCGTGCGGACCCCGTCTTCGAACACGATGCTCTTCGGGCCCATCTCGATCTGGATGACGTTGACCCCGATGTCCCCCAATAGCGGTAGGTCTGCGACCACCGGCGAGAAATGGCCGTAGCCGGTCAGGAACACGGGGCGGAACTCGGTCGCGTTGCCGACGGTGCACTCGGCCCAGAAGCTGCCGTTGCGGATTTCGATGGCCGTGTCGGGGTCCAGTACGGGCACGACGACGCCGTCGCGCATCTCGGCCTCGGCGCGATCGAGCAGTTCCTTGACCTCGAGGGCCACCTCGAGGGCGCGTTCGTAGCGGGCGTGCGCCACGTCGTCGCGACAGTAGGTGCAGAACCGCTTGGCGATGAGGAAGTCGGCCTGCGGGTAGTGGCCGGGTAGGCCGCCGGCCTTGGCGGCTTCGAGTTTCGCCTCGACCCCCGGAAGGCGCGCCTCCTGCGCCGCGATAAGGTCCAGGGCGTCCCGCTCGGCCGTGGACACGGTCACCGTCGTCGCCGCGTGATGGCGGGCGCCGCCTGCGTCCAGGGCGAAGTCGACCTTGTTCTCACCCTCGGCGAACGCGCCGGTCTCCGGCACGTGGTACAGGCACTGCGTCAGGCCGGCCCCGAGCGAAACGGGCCCGTCAAACAGGTCGCCCAGGCGGGCCGTCCCGTCCACGGCTTCCGGCGAATACACCGTGGCCAGGAAGCGCATGGGGTGCCCGGCCATAACGAGCCGTGGCGCGGCCTCGAGGTGCACCCAGGGGCCGTCGGTCAGCACGAGGGTCTTGTAGTGCCGCGGCTGCTTCGAGAAGACGGTGCCCGGGGTCCATTCGACCGTAGCGCGGTCGGTGTGGAGGTCGCGGTCGTTGACCACGATGTTGAGCCCGAAGGCCGCGCCGGGCTCGGGCCGGGCCTCGCGCAAGAGGTCCCAGGGAATCCCGATTTCATAGCACGTCGTCCCGTCGGCGTGCGCAATGGCCGCCTCGATGTCTTCGAGCGCCTCCTGTTTGACCCCTTCGGGCCGTTGCCAGGCGTACACGGCCGGTCCGTCGGCCATGTCGCCGAAGCCCAACTCGAAATCATGGGGGCCGTAGCCTGAGACGGATTTCTCGTTCAGGGGATCGACAGAGACCTGGACGCTGTCGTATTGCCACATCTCGGCCTCGGCGCCGGCCCGGCGCACCGAGTCGTCCCGGGTGCGGGCCGCGATGAAAAGCCCTTTCGCCGAGCAGGCAATCTGGAACCCCGCCTCGATCCGGCCGTCCGTGCTCTTCAGAAAGCGGTCGTTTTCGCCCCACTCGCTGAGATCGCCGTCGACCGACACGGCGGGCCCCGGCATCAACGCGACGATGCTCGAGTCGTCCGCCGCCAAGGCGGTGACCACGGGCTGCTGCTCCGGCACGAGGGCCGTCAGTTGGACGTCGTCGATCCAGAGTGCTTCGGTGACGGAGTCGACGTTGACGCGGAACTCGTAGTGCTCCTGGTTGGCCGGGCAGGTGAACTCGAACGAGAAGGGCCGCCAGTCGAAGGAGCCCTTCGGGAACCCACGGCGCAGTTTCCACCCCGGACCCCCGCCAAACCAGCAACTGCCGACACCGGCCCCCTTGGCCTTGAAGGTGACGCGGTAGGCCAATCCCGGCAACAGCGGCGACAACTGCTGCCTCAGCCCGCAGTACACGTGCGGGGCCTGCTCGGATTCGCTCGACAGCCTCACGGACCGCGCGCCTTCCACCTTGTTCTGGGCGTCCAAGGCTAGGGCGCCCCGGCACCCGTGGGAGCACCCGAAGTGCCAGTCGGCCGGGGAGTCGCCGGCCACTCGTTCGAACCCGCCGTTGCGCAACGGCGAGGCCCCGGCGGCGACGGCCGTTAGGGCTATCAATACGACAACGTCGACGCAACGCACTGGCATGGTTGATACCTCCTTTTCAGCCCTTCCTTGGGGACGTTGGCCCGGAGGCGACCGTTCCCGGGCGAAGTATGAGAGAACCTGCGTTAAGGTCAATGCCGTTTGCTCGACGGCCTTTCCCCCGGTTTTGCTCGTCATTCGTCATGCGTGCTCGTGCTCGTGTTCGCACTCAGAGCGTGCACATGGATGACGATGAAGATACGAAGACGAAGACGAAGATGAAGACGAAGAGACGCGCCGGGATAAGCCGGCAAGGTGCCGCGAGTGAAAGTCTCGTACAGTGAAGGCGTAGCGAGCCACATTGACCTAAGGCGACTCTTGTCGCCCGTCATGTCGGTGCACCCGCAAGGG
>Ga0114930_10001375_pt1 | contig 23313 bp, 19 predicted proteins | sample AnhtaG_FD_87300 | JGI IMG/M metagenome (GOLD analysis project Ga0114930, IMG submission 87300) | Deep subsurface microbial communities from Anholt, Denmark to uncover new lineages of life (NeLLi) - Anholt_01485 metaG | ecosystem: Environmental > Aquatic > Marine > Oceanic > Sediment | place... | reverse complement strand
TGGAAAAGGCCGTTTACTTAAACCTGGGATGATTTTTACTGTTGAGCCGGGAATCTATATAAGAGAGGATGCGCTTGATTTTCTCTCTGAAAGGCTGGGCAGGTTTGTTCCCGGGAAAGAGGAGCTCACTGAATTTGTTAATAAGGTGAGGCCTTCTGTCCAAAAATATGCAAACATCGGAATTAGGATTGAAGATGATGTATTAGTAACTGAAGATAGTTTTGAAGTTCTCTCTGTTAAGGTGCCAAAGAATATAAACGAAATTGAAAAACTCATGAAAAAGAAGAGTTATTTAAACAAAGACAACTAATGAAGAGGATCTTTACGTATCACTATTTTCTGTGAATATATTTTTCCATCAATTACCATCCTCACCAGGTATTCTCCAGGCTCTGCATCCTGCCCCCTGAGGGCAACACGCCCTCTAAACCGGCGTTGTACACCTCCATAGAAAAATTCTATCATTTTACCCTGAAAATCTGAGAGGAGTTTAACATCAATTCCTGCTTGCTCCAGTTCCTTTTGCAGCTTCTTGAGCTCTTTACTCCTTTCAGAGGGTGCTTTTTTTAGTTCCTGCTCTATCCGTTTTTTCATTTGAGTAATAAAAGCTTTGCGCTGTTTTACTGTTGGGTCAAACTGCATATTCCATTCAAGCTTGTGAATGCCAGGCTCGCCTTTTATTGAATAAGTACGTGTAAGAGTATTGGTTATATTGGATATCTTTATTTTTACAGGGTTAGTGGGAGCCGCTTTGAGGTAATAGCTGATTGCAACATCTTTTGGAGGATTAGGAGCCTCAAAATATAGATGACCGCGGTTCCCTCCCCGCCTTATATTCAGCCATTGTGTTGTCACCCGGCTTTCAAAAAGAAAAGCATCAGCTTCAAGAACGGTTTTTGTAGCTTGCTGAAGCGGTGTAATATCGTCAAGAATCCAGATCCCTCTTCCGTGTGTACCTGCAATAAGGTCGTTGTCACGGGGATGGATCAAAAGATCATGAACAGCGACTGTAGGCATATTGTTGTTAAGTTTTATCCAGGATTCCCCGCCGCTTATCGAATAAAAAACAGCAAATTCCGTTCCAACAAAGAGAAGATTGCGGTTTTTTAAATCTTCCTTAATAACATATACAGGCTGTCCATCTGGAATATTATTGCTGATATTGGTCCAGGTCTTACCGTAGTCAGTCGTTTTGAATACCCACGGCTTAAAATTATCGCTTCTATGACCGTCAAACGTCAGGTATGCTGTTCCTGTTTTAAAGTGTGATGCTTCCACACGACTGACCCAGAGGTCTTCCGGCACTCCAGGCACGTTGGAGCGGACATTTTCCCAGTTAACTCCACTGTCTTGCGTAATCTGCACATTCCCGTCATCAGTACCTACCCAGATAAGCCCTGGTGTAATTGGTGATTCAGAAATTGTGACAATAGTGCCATGGGTTTCCGCTCCAGTGATATCGGAAGTAAGTCCTCCTGTTTTCCTTTGGGTTTTATCCGGATCATTTTTGGACAAATCTGGGCTGATAATTTTCCAATGGTCACCACGGTCTACTGACTTGAACAGGTAATTTCCCCCTAGATAGATAGTGTGCGGATTATGTGGAGAAAGAACAATAGGTGAGCTCCAGTTGAAACGAAAGGGATTATTTCCCCATCCTTTCTCTCTCTGCTGTTTAAGAATTTCCTTTGTGATAGACTCTTTATAATTAACAATATTACGCTGATTTGGGCGGATGGATGTTGCCTGGCGCGTCTCAACATTCATTCGTGATGCTGAACCGTTCTGGCTCTCAAAATAAAAAGTGCGCCAGTCGGTCGGGTCAACCTGGACGTGAAAACCGTCGCCCCCGAAAATACGGAACCAGTGGTCCGTGAGAATTCCCCTGTCCCGGTGCCTTGAAGGACCACCCCAGGTGGCATGGTCCTGCAGACCTCCGTAGACCCAGTATGGATCGCGCATATCAACACAAACAGCATAGAACTGGCTGATTACAAAGTTATCAAAAAAGATGTAACTTCCGTGATCATGAGTCAGTGCAACTCCACCATCATCACCGATATAAAAACGGTTTTTATTTGTCGGATCAAGCCACATAGCATGGCTGTCACCATGAATTCCTACAGGAGTATTCCCTCTCCGGTAAGCATTGGACCCAAAATCAGCCAGGGTTTTCCCTCCGTCACGGGATATTTTAAAATCCGAATCAAGAACATAAATAAGCTTATCATCGAATGGATTTATATAGATGTGGCTGTAATAGAAGGGTCGCCTGTTATGACGATTCACCTGTTTCCAGCTTTCGCCTCCGTCTTCTGAGCGGTAAATACCGGAGCCAAGCTTAGACATATCGTCAAATTCAGGATTTGGTTTACCATCCGGAAGATCCCTTCCTGGCTGAAATCCATGCTCCACCATGGCCATGAGTATTTTGGAATTGCCTCTAAAAATTGCAAGGCCGATTTTCCCGGTATCACCTTCAGGAAGCCCGTTTGTGAGTTTTCGCCAGGATTTGCCGCCGTCTGTTGTTTTAAAAATACCTCCGTTCGGACCACCGCTGTCAAACCTGTTTGGTTGGCGGATTCTCTGCCAGAATCCAGCATAAAGAACATCCGGAGCTTCAGGGTCCATGACCAATTCTATTGCGCCTGTTTTCCCGTCGTCAGGAAGCCCGTTTGTCAGCTTTTGCCATGTTTTTCCACCGTTTGTGGTTAGAAACAATCCACGCTCACCTGAGTAGCCCCACGTGTGACCTGCAGCAGCAGCGTAAACTCTATCCGGGTCAGTTGGATGCGTGATAATCTTAGCTATACAATGAGTATCCTTTAGGCCCATATTTGTGAATGTCTTGCCTCCATCAGTAGATTTGTATATGCCGTCACCCCATGCAACGCTATTTCTGCAGTTCTTTTCGCCTGTGCCAACCCAGATGATATTGGGATCTTTTTGAAAGAATGCTACATCTCCTATTGAAGCTGAGCCATATTTATCAAATATTGGAGTCCAGGTTGTGCCAGCATTAGTTGATTTCCATACACCACCGGAAGCTGATGCAACCAGAACAGTCGTAAAGTCACTGTCCAGTGCTTCAATATCCGATATGCGGCCGTTTGTGTTTGCAGGTCCGATGTTTCGCCATCGCATATCCTTAATGAGATTCTCTCCGGTAGTTTGTGCAAGTCCTAAGCCTTCAGGAAACAGGAAACACAGGGCAGTACAAAAACATACGAGAATATATGTCCATTTTTTAAACATGATCTTCTCCTTTAAAATTAAAAAATCCCTGGATGGCTGTTGGGATTTTTAAATTGTGAATATATTATTGGATGTTTGATTTTGTATGACTATTCTTCTTCACTGTTGCTGCTCTGGTCTCCACTATCTCTCTTTTCTACAAAGCTGACGGGCTTTTTACCTTTTTCAGACATATTAATTTTCCCGCGTATATAGCTGCCTTCAGCAATTGCAAGCTCGTCAGTTTTGATATTGCCGATTGCCCGTCCTTCACTCCTGACTTCAACCTGTTTTGCTGATTCAATATTCCCGTTTAGTTCCCCTTCGATTATAACCAAGGCACTGTTGATTGTCCCAACAACAATTCCCCCTATATCAATCCTGACCAGTTGTTCGCACTGGATATCCCCTTCAAAATGACCAGCAATGCGCACAGTGTCATCCGCGTTTATATTTCCCTTGAACCTGGTGTTTGCAGCAATGACTGACTCAGAAGGTATTGCTTTATCTTCCCGCCTTCTTTTTCTCTCTTCTTTTTTGGACATTTATTTACCCAAGATCAGTTTTAATAAGAATTATATATTTTTTTATTAGTTTGTCAATTCCATATTAGCACCATCAGGGGATCAGACTTCTAAAACTTCAGAGATTGGGATATATCCGTAGAGCTGGATAAAAACCATGGAACTGTTCTTTTGTTCTATTCTCTGTAATCTCGTCACTTTGGGATAAGCTCAATTTTTATGTAACAAAATTGTTTTTTATTTGGTATATTCTTGTGAGAGGATTCACACGATGAAAAAAGCTAATTTTTTTATCTATATTTTTTTTATGTTCTTTTTGTTCGCCATACATCCTTCTTTTGGTGAAGAAAGTTTCAGGCTAGGTAAAAAAGAAGGGATTGGTTTTTTAGTTTATCCAAGGCAGATTGAAGAAGGGCCTGATGGAAATATCTATGCTTTTGACTCAAGCGATTCTTATATAAAGGTGTATTCACCTGAGGGGAAGTATTTGAGAAGGATTGGCGGCAAAGGCCAGGGTCCGGGTGAATTTCAAAGAGCTGATGGTGCTTCCTTCGGATTCATGCCAGATGGAAAGCTTTATTTTGCCGAATTTATCAGGGGACACAGATGGATAACTCTTATGGAATTGTCAGGCGAGTTTTACAAAGTTGTAACTCCTGAAATAAGTAACGAGTTTGGGATTAATTCGGCTTTTCCTTTAAAAGACGGAGGTTTTCTTGTTCATGTATCCTATACTTCAAAACCTGAAAGAAAAAAAGATTATTTTTTATACAAAAGTCCCGATGCTCTTGTTCGAATCAATTCAAATGGGAAAATCATCTCTGAAATTGTCAGAATGGAGTATTTTACAATGATCTCAAGTGTCGGGGATGGAGCGACTTCCGGGCTTCCTTTTATTCCAGCTTTTACATGGACTCCCTTCAAGAAAAACACAGTTATTTTTTCTGATGGAAGGAGTAAAAATCTTAAAGTCTATAACTATGATGGAGAACTCATTCGTGAAATAGAAACAACACTTCCTGAGCCGGAACGGGTAACAAAAAAAGACATTAATGCCTGGAGAGAAAGAAGGAAAGAGCTTTTGACCGAAAGAGATAAATATTGGTATAGCAGGTGGGGAAAAGTAATAGAGAAGTACAAAAAATCCCTTTATGAAAAAAGGCCAAATCTCAGTGGAATTTCTATAACTCCTGCTGGGAATCTTCTAATATCAGGCCCGGGGAGCTATGAAGAAGAAGAGACCAATTATTGGCTGCTTGAAGAAAACGGAAAAACGCTCGCACAAATAAGCCTGGATGGTTGGAGCTTGAGAATCTCAGAACATTTTATTTTTTTTATGACAAGCGATGAAGATGAGAATATCCTGGCTTATTGCTTAAGAAGGACAGGAAAAGAAAAAGAAGATTTTTTAAGGTTAAAGGACTTAAAAATTTAGAATAAAGAATACTGTCAAGGCCTGACTTAATTTAGTTCTCTTATTTACCCGGGACACCGTAGATCTCAACACCTAATTTCTTAAGGCTTCCAACAATCTTCTTCCGGCTTTCAAAGTTTGCAATTGTCAGGGCATAGTTCAACATTTTTATAGATTTCTGCTTATTGGTCTTTGCAGTATTGTTGGCAACGGCAATAAAAACCTTAGTTGCGCTGTTTTTAAGAATTGGGCTAGGTCTTTTGTAATTCCAGAGGATTGGCTCTGTATCCCGGCAGAATCTGGTTATCCTGCTCAAAGATTCCGCACTTCCTATTGTTGACATTCCTTCCAGTGCCCGTTGCTTTAGATTTATGGATGAAGAAGCATCAAAAACACGGTGATACATCTCCAGGGCTTTATCAAATTTTTTCTTATCCAGTTCTGCTTTTGCCTCTTGAAGCAAGGTCTCAGCAAAACCTCTTGTAATCGGTCTGACAGGCTTTTTTCCCTTTAAACCTTCATCAACATCTTCCCTTATAACCTCGATAAAATTAATTATAGGTGCCTGGTCTATCGTAGAATTTTTTTCATTTGAGGAGAGTTCGATGGTGAGAATATTTTGCACTTTAATTCCTTTGAATTCTTTAATGACTGCTTTATCCGGTATGCCCGCCTCTTTGAAGACGTCAAAATTGGTCAATACGGATTCACCTTGAAGCTTTATATCAAATACCCTTTGACCGATGCGGTCATTTGATGAAGCGTAAAAGCCAAGCCGCAAAGTGTAAACGCACGGTTTATCTCCCCACATATCATCTAAAAGGGGAACTTCGCACCGGGTAAGCCCAATGCATCCGGAAGTGAAAAGCCAGGGTTTGTCTGAACCTTCAAAAGTTCTATTTTTAAAGTCGCTGCAGAAATACCCCATCCCCTGTAAGATGTTCTCATTCAGATCGAATTTTACGCCATAATTTGGAAAATGATTTCCTTCATAATCAGTTTTGGGATTGGGATATCCAAACCAAATTTGTCCCTTTTCATCCTTCATATCTGCAGGAGCACCGAGATTAATGGCAAAGTGCTTTGCAGGAGTTTTTGCACCGTGCGTTATAAATACAGTCCATGGTTGTACTCTTTCCTCTTTATGCTTAAAAACCATTGAGCATCTGAGCGGGAAGGAACAGGTGCAGCCCGAGCTTGCTTCAGGGAACAGCAGAACGCCATTAGCCGGTATCAGGTTAATCAGGCAACCAGGCCGGATGCCTCCAAAAAGGACCAATCCCCTATCCTCCGAAAAATCGTATATAGCAGTACTGAAAGAGCGATAGAAGAGGGCATGGGCAGAGGCAGAAGAGACAGCACATGTATGCCCGGGTCTCAAGTATTCCCATGGGACCTTCTCACCGGTTATGGGATGAGAACGCATCTTTATAACACCTGTGTGAAGGTCACAAGCCCGTGGTTCAATAAAAATCTGATCACCTACTAAAACCGGACGTGTGCGGTAGTTTATAGGACGTGACCAGAGGACTTCACCTGTTTTAGCTGACAAAGCAGTGAGACGCCGCCACCTTAAGCTTCCATTTTGAAACCTCCAGGCATCGTGATTTCCCATATTCCCGAAAAACAATAACACACCATCATGATAAGCTGTCCCCATTGTGTCTCCACCACATCCCGTAAAATCCAGGGTTTTTTCCCAGAGCATTTTACCTGTAGCCGCATCGAGACAGAAAACGTTCCTCACATCTGCATCCTCGAAGGAAAATTTCTCTACTTCGCTTTTTTCATATAGTCCCTTCTTGACGAGCTCCTGCACATCTTCGAAAGAAAGTTTTTCTTCTTCCTTTAAAACCCTGCTTTCTTCATATATTCCCTTCCTTATGAGTTCCTGTCTGTATCCAAGGGCACGCCTCTTTTGAAAATTTGTAACCTTGTTATCGGAAAAAAAGATCTTTCCTTCTCCGATACTTACTGTAATGTGCGCAATCTGGTTTCCCTGATGTTTCCATAACAATTTTCCCGTTTCAGGATTCATTGCAAAAACCATGTCGCTGAGCATGACGTTTTCGCTCAATGCACCTTTTGAGCTTTCGTAGATTTCCCAGTCAGGAAAATCTGCCATAAAACGCCAGAGTGTCCCGGATCTTTTGAAATACTCCCAGAGTCTCTCATCCGGCACAGGATATCTGGATACTAACTCCTCAAATTCTTCCCCATACTCTTCCCTATATTCCGGAGGAATATCCTTAATATTCTTCCATTTTCCATTTTCAATAAGGATTTCCCGTAAAGCGAAATAATCATTATTTAAAGGCACTGCTCTTGATCCGTAGAGCGTGTTATCTGTGAAAGACACATATCCCCAGCGGTGCGAGCTTCCATCATGAGAGGAAGGAATTTCGAGCACTCTAATCGTTTCACCTGTAGCAGGATTCAGACAGTAGCACTTGTCGTGAGCAGCCACATAAAGGCTGTCCTCAGTAGCTGCGAGATTTCCTCCATCCACATCCGCTCTTGCACGTACAGCACCGGGGATTTCTCTTTCCCAGAGGAGCGTGCCGTTAAAGGCGTCATAAGCCATAATTATTTCCTCTCCCTGGATAAAAAGGCGCCCATTAATTGATACGGGACTGGCAGCTTTTGCATGCCGTTCTACCATCTTCTCAGAGCCCGGCTCCCCAAACCACAGTACTCCAAGCGGCCCTTTAACCAGTTGGTCCATAGAGCATGCTGTATTTTGAGGGTTGCCGTATTGCCCTGTCCAGCTTCCACTCCCTTCTAATTTTCCTCTGGTGACTTTTGCCCAGATTCCATTATCTTTAGTAACTTCCGGTTCTGCTGCCCCGGACTGTCTCAGCCATTCGAGAAGGGCTTGTTTCTCAAGCGATTTTGTCTCTTTAGATATTTCAACAGGCTGACCAAAGTACGCTTTGCCTCCATATGGTTTCAGAACACGGAACATTTCTTCAGGAGAGGCGTCTATTTCACCGGACGTCATCATCTCTTCAGATACAATGAGGTCGGCAAAATAATCCGGAAGCGTTGATAAATCCCATTGCTCGACTACAACTCTGGAACCATATAATCCGGCGGCATCCAGTCTTTTTTTAGCTGCTGCAGCCTTTTTCTTATCCTTTTCAATACCGATAATTTTCAGCTCGCTTTGTTTTGAAAGCTCAAAAGCAAGTCTTCCTGTACCACAGCCGAGAACAAGACAGTAACCTTTTTTAATACCTGTTTCATTCATTATTTTTTCTACTGTGGAACTATATATTGGACTTAACCTGTCATCCCTGTAAGGGGAAGGATTTATGGGAGGGCTGACCTCTTTTGCTCTGGGTATCCTGCCTTCCCCAAAACAGTAGATGTTGCCGTTATCCGTACTGACAAAAAGATTTCCATTAGCAACTGCAAGTCCCTGGGCTTTGCCCTGTACTTCTGACTTCCAGAGTTCCTTACCGGTCTGTGCCTCTACACAGACAATTATTCCCTTGCCGCCGGCAAAGACTTTATCACCTGCAAGAATAAGAGAACTCAGGTTTTCATTAAGATACTCCCATCTGCACAGTGTGGCTTTTAATTGTTTTTCCTCTTCGGCTAAATCAAAAAGCTTTTTTTCAATATTTTCTATTATGGGATTTTTGATCTTTTCTTCTTCCTCTTCTATTTCTTCTTCTTTCTCCACCTCGAAGATTTTTTTCCTTACATCCGAGAGCCTGTTTCTTAAAACCTGCCGTTTTTCTGCAAGCACATTCAATTCTCTGCCTCGAATGACCAGATATTTTTCCCGGTCCAAGGCAAATAGCCCGTTTTCTGTAACAGTATAGGAGACATCAGAAGTTACAACCAGATCAGTTCCTGGAAACCATGCGTGCATATCATCCATATAACTTTTTCCCTTCCCTGTCTGCTCGTCATAAGCTCTCTTTGCCGGTGAGCCTGAATGGTCCACTCCTGCAACAAGATTACCCTTATCAAGCAATGCCCATGTCCCGCCCACTTTTGCTCCGGGCAGGAGGTAGTAGAGAAACTGTCCGCTCTTGCGGCCAAAGGCTGCGGGCATAGCTCTTCCGGAGGGCACATAGAGTATGTTTTTGGAAGCAATCAAATAGCTCTGAGGTGATATGCCGCCATAAGCCAGTTCATGGGCACGGTCACCAGTAGTATCGTTTTTCCAGAAAATACTACCGTCTCTGGCATCTAAAGCGCATATATAAACTCCTTCATAAGGGAATACACCTGCGCCAAAATATACCGTTCCGTCGTCAATTAAAATACTTGTTCTGACAGGCCATAGGGATATCATCCTTCCATTTCCAAGTAATTTTTCGCCGCCTGGACCGGGCCTGTATTTCCAGATCAATTTCCCGGTTTTTGCGCTAAGGCAATAGACATAACCATCATCAGAGCCTGCATAAACCCGGTTTTTCCAGATAGTAGGAGCAAAACGGACAGGCCCTTCTGTGAAGAAAGTCCACTTTATCTGACCTGTTCTGGCATTTAATGCATAGACCTTGTTATCCACTGATGATCCGAAATAGACAATTCCCCTGGCTACAGTGACGTGATATGCGCTGTCAAAGTGCGACCTTTCCATCTCTTCCCCGGGCTTTGGCCAGGCCGGCTTTGGAGCGTGAGTTGGCTTAAACGTCCATCGAAGCGCTAGTGGTGCGGTCAATTCCTCTGTTGTAATACCGCTTCGTGTTATATCATGCCGATACGTTGTCCAATCCTTGGCTTTACGAGTTAAACATGCAACATAAAAAACAACAATGGCGGCAAGACCAATGGACACAACAAATTTTATCCATGTCTTGATTGAAAGTTTTTTATATTTCATTTACGGGCTCCTTTGAATAATTCAGGTTAATTGCTTACGGAAAATTTCTCGATATGCCCTTTTTCTAAGTAAATGATACGATCAGCATATTGATTTACTGCTTTCCCATGGGTCACAACAATTACCGTTCCTCCGCTGTGGCGAAACTCTGCCAGGCGGCTGATAATTTCTTCAGAATTTTCAGGATCAAGATTGCCTGTGGGCTCATCAGCCAGGATAATTCTTGGGTTTTTGAGCATTGCCCTGGCAATGGCAGTGCGCTGCTTCTCCCCTGCGCTGAGCTCAAAAGGTTTGTGATACATTCTATCCGTCAGGTTTAAACGTTTTAGTAATTTTTCCGCATCAACACTTCTAATTTGAACTTTTCCAACACCAGCAGGCAAGAGCACGTTCTCAATGATATTTAAGTAGGGAACAAGATGAAACAGTTGGAATACAAATCCGATGTTTTTTGCCCTGAACTCAGCTCTCTCTTTTTTGCTCATTCTATAGATATCGCGCTTACCAGCGATAACCTGGCCTTCGGTCGGACGGAGCATCCCTCCAATAGAAAGCAGTAATGTTGTCTTGCCACTGCCACTTGGCCCGCGGATAACGATAAACTCACCTTCTTTAATATGAAGGCTGACCTTGTCAAGAGCTTTGATGTCTCCCTGTTTTGTGCGGTAGATTTTGTTTACATTTTCAAGGAGAACCATGTTTACTCCTCCCTTAGAATGTGGGCAGGATCCTGTGTAACTGCTATCATTGCCGGGATGAAAAACGAGAGTGCACAAATTACCGGCGAAGCAGCAAGCGCCCAGTATAATAATTCAATTTTGGGCGTTATCATATTCGCAGTGACCTTGAATACCCCAGGCCCGAACTTAAGAGCCAGGCCTGTTCCAAAAACAAAGCCGAAAGCAGCTCCCATTAATCCTATTGTTACAGCTTTACCAAGAAAGAGAAAAGCGATTTTACCTGAACCAAAACCTAGGGCCCGCATAATGCCTATCTCCTGCCGTCTTTCCCGTACATTCATTAAAGCTAAAATTCCAATCCATGCCATACATACAGCTATAACAAAAGGGATAATAAATCCGAAATACTTTTCAGCCATCAGTCTCTGGTTTTCGCGGGCTTCCGCAATTGATTGAATCAAGATAACTTTAGCATCAGGGAGTACTTTTGCGAGCTGTTCCCGCAGCAAAGCAAGAGAATTAATGTTTTTATTATCAACTAAACATAAACACTGTAATGCTTTAATTTCATTAATCTTATTTTGTTTATTTAGAAGGAGCTGCGCATCGTGAAGATGGACGTAGATACGGATATCATCCTCGCTTCCGCTCTCTGAGAGAGAATGAGCGATTGTAAAAGGTTTTCCAAAGATATTTATCTTATCACCATTTTTAAGCCTCATGTTTTGTGCCAGTTCAAATCCTATGTAAACTGTTCCTTGTTGTATTGAAAAACCCATTGGACTCTTTTTCTTTTCTGGAGGAGATATCTCCGGTGCAATTCCTGTTAAAAAAACTTCTCTGCCCTGCCAGAGTATTTTATCTTGAAGTATAGCTGTTAAGTGAGCATAAGATAGGCCTTCTTGGGAGGCCAAATCATAGACATAGCTCTCGGGCATTGTATGTTCCGAATATCCTGTCTTCCAAAACTTCTCCATATCAGTTTTTTTTGGAATAATACGGAGATTAAATCCTATGTCTCGCATCAGGCGGACCGTCTCATCTTTTGAAGCCTGGCCAGTGGTGAAAAAAGATACAAATAAAACAACTGCTGTTATAACTGCTAACAAGCTGAGAAGGAAATTCAACTTTCTCTGCTTTATCTCTTTAAGAATGAGGTGAAAGGTTGTCAAAATAATTTCTTCCGTGCTCGAAGCAAAATAAAGATTCCTCCTGCCAGGACCAGAAAAACAATAAAGCCTGATATAAGGAATATTATTTTTAATTTTAGCCCTGATTTAGAATGAGCTGACTCAGAAGATGTAAGTTTGCGATATTTTGCTGGTGAGACTTTAGCCTTTTCCGGTTCACCTTTAAATCCGATAATGTCCTCGCTGTATTCAGCTAGGATATCTTCCAAACTCCTTGCGCTTCCAATATCCTCTTTTTGTGTGAAAAAATCAAACGACATAATGTTGCTCATCTCTGTTTTTACCATTGGATTTTCCGCATCGAAGCCAAGAAATTTTACCACATCGGACTGCATTTTTTTATCCCATCTGAGAGGAATCAATGGGCCTGTCATCCATTTTTTATCAAGTCCGCAGTCACAAGACAATCCAATTATGGGAAGTAAACTCAACAGGCTTTTAGATGTAATCTGTTTGCCTTTGAGAAGAGGGCCAATCCTCCGTCCTCTCCCATAAATAACCGCTACATGCGGTTCGTTCACTTGATATCCATCCGTATTAAGGCTCCATAATAAAATCTTTTCTTTTGAAGCTTTTTCCTGAGTTATTACAATTATAAGAGGCGGCTCTTCAATACGTTTTGGAAGCTGTCCCATTATTCTGGTTATTTTCTGGGCAGCGCTGGTTATTATCTTGTTGGCTCTTTTATTCTCCAGCGTTTCTTTCCCTTCAATCAAAAGAACTACACAGTATGCTTTAACAATGTGCTCTAATATTTTTTCTCTTATTGAAGAAGAAACAACATTTTCAAGAGCTGGACGTAAAGTTTCTTTAAATGCTTTGTTGGGAACAGAAATTGGGAGAACCAATGACCTCCCCTCCGGTGAAATCAGGATTGCTGCCGGGGATGATTTTGTCTCCCAAAAATGGAAATATTCCATGGCAGGATGATTCTTTTTTTGGTCTATATTGATGATTTCAACCTCAATATTGCTATCCAGGAAAGTAGCATATGATGTTTGCTTAAATGTGGTGATAATTTTTTCCGGGGTATCATTCTGAATATAACAATACAGGCGATAGGGATTGGGTACTATGTTTACAAAACCAATATCTCGGACATTATAAATGCAGCCAGACACTTTTAAAGAGCATAAAATATAGACGAGCAGAGTCATAACAGGCAGAATTGTCTTTCTTCGAATTTTCATTCAATCCAGCCCGGCTGACTGTTTATTAATCTCTGAATCTAATTCTCTGTTAATATATCAAAAATGTTAATTCTTTATTATGTATATGTATAACAAACACCTAAAGACAGACCGATCAGAAAGATAAAGGAACAATCCTTATTGTTTATCGTACCAGTGGTCTTGAAGAATGGACGCTTTCCTGGTGAATTTCCTATCACCAACAGTTAGAACAAATTTGTACTCACCTAATCCTGCTGGACTGGAGACAAAATTGACATCTCCTCTGTAGCGGTATCCATATGATCTATATCGCTCTGTCATTTCCCGCATTTCTTTCTTCTCCTCTTCTGTTCGTTCTCTGCGTTTTGTCATGTTCCAGATGGCTTTATTTATTCCTGCGGCACTGCTGCCTTTTATCTCATTGATGAGCATGTTGCCTTTGTACACAGAAATTTTCACATCGCCTTCAACTTTATTTTTTAAGTAGTAATTAATCACAATTCCATTGGGCTCGCTTTGTCCATCATAGTTGGATGAGCTGGAGTTCATTCTTCTGGGAGCAACCCACTTGATATTTGACTCTATATTAAAAAGATAAACATCCTCAGCCATAACTTCAGGTGTTAATTCCTGTAAAGGAGAAATATCCGTGATAAAGATTCCGCGTCCATGTGTTGCAACCACAAGGTCATTTTCCCTGGGGTGAATGACCAGGTCATGCACTGGTTGTGTCGGCATATTGGTCTTCATTTTTGTCCAGTTTTTTCCGCCGTCTATGGATACATATACAGCAAATTCGGTTCCTACAAAGAGCAGGTTCGGGTTTTTGTGGTCTTCTTTAATCACGTTAATTGGTTCATTTGGAAGGTTGCTTGCGATGGAAGTCCACGTCTCTCCATAATCTGTTGTTTTGTAGACAAAGGGCCTGAAGTCATCCCTGCGGTATCCGGTATAAGAGACATAGGCTGTACCCGCATCATGATGTGATGCAACAACCCTGCTCACCCAGTATGCAGGATTTTCGGTTATACGGTCATTGAGCTTTGTCCAGTTTTTTCCGCCATCTCTTGAAAGCTGGACATTTCCGTCGTCCGTTCCTACCCAGAGCACTCCTTCAATAAGAGGTGATTCATCAATTGTAGTAATCGTACAGTATTGAATATTCCCGTCTCCACCTTTTCCTGTAATGAGTTTCTCTGGATCGTTAGTGGTCAGGTCAGGGCTGACTTCTTCCCAGTATTCTCCGCGGAACGGCGATTTCACCAGGATGTTCCCGCCATGGTAGATCACATCGCTGTTGTGGGGAGAAACCAGAATCGGAGAATTCCAGTTCCAGCGAAGCTCTCGTTTTTGTCTGCTGTATGCGATGGATTTCCTCTCCCCTGTTTTGAGGTCCAGTCTTTGAAGAGGGCCAAACTGTGACTCGTTATACAGGTAACGGTTTGTTTTCTGGTCAAACACGTTATACATACCGTCACCGCCGCCCACATTCTGCCAGTCTTCAAGCTGAATAGGTCCGCCGCCGCGTTTTGTGCTGGGTGCCATATGCGATCCGTTATCCTGGAGGCCTCCTGCCACACGATAAGGATAGGACATATCCACGCCTACTGCATAAAACTGAGCTAATGGTAAAAAGTCTGGATGGTACCAGTTTTTTCCTCCGTCATAGGTTATCCCCATGCCGTGGTCGTACCCGAGAAGTATGTGGTTTGTATCTTTAGGATTGATCCATAAGGCATGGTCATCACCGCCAAACCTTAAAGGACGCCTCTGCCAGGTTTTTCCACCATCTCTTGTTCCCCAGGATGCAGCGCTTAAAACATGGACAACTTTGTCATCGTTGGGATCGATTATTATCTGACCGTAATAGTATGCAGGAGCACCACCAATGCTCTGCTTATCAGGGCTTACTTTTTTCCATATTTTTCCGGCATCGTCAGAACGGTAAACTTCGCCTCCGATCATCCCCCGGCTTGATTTACCTTCAAGTAATTCCTTCTCTCGCTCTTCGTCCGACATTCCGAGTTTATTTGCGTTTTCAATTGTAGCATAGAGGATGTTCGGATTTTTTTTGTAGACATCAATTCCGATCCTACCGAGCATTCCTCCGGGCAGCCCGCCAGCGAGCTTTGTCCATGATTTACCGGCATTAGTTGTTTTGTAAATCGCGCTGCCCGGTCCACCCAGATTAAACGTGTAGGGCTTACGGACTTTATCATACGTTGCTGCATAGAGTATTTTATTATTAGTTGGATCCATCACAACATCAACCACGCCGATGTTTTTGCCGCGCACAACCACATCCAGCACCTTCTTCCAGGTTTTACCGCCATTTGTTGTTTTGTATAATCCCCTTTCGGGATTCTCCGAATAAAGGTGTCCGAGGGCTGCAACATAGAGGATTTTTGTATTTTTTGGGTCAATCACGATGCGGCCGATATGGTGGGATTCTTTAAGTCCCATATTTTTCCAGGTTTTTCCTGCATCTGTTGACTTGTATATCCCATCTCCCCAGTATGCGCTTCTCGAGTTGTTGCCTTCCCCCGTTCCGACCCAGACAATATTTGGATTAGAAGGATCAACAGCGATATCTCCAATAGAGAAAACTTCCTCATGGTCAAAAATCGGCTTAAAGGTTATCCCGTTGTTTGTTGTTTTCCACAATCCTCCGGATGCGGTGGCTGCATAAAAAGTGTAAGGCTGCTGTTTAGGAACTGCAAAATCCACAAACCTTCCACTCTGCCGTGTTGGTCCGATACTGCGGTAAGAAAAATTTTTCAAGATCTTTTCGCCCGGCGTCTGAGAAAGAGTGTTAGAAGGCACAATCAAAGTGCAGCAGAATATCGCAAGGACAACCAGAAATTTTAAGTTTGAATTACGGTTTTTCATAGACTTCCTCCTTGATTGATTTAATGGTTTTTTTAATTGGTTTAAAATACATATAAAAAAGTTGGAAACTTTTAGGCAGTTCATGCTAAACAATTTGTAAAAAAGTAATAATAGCTAATATCATAGAAAAAATAAAGGTCAATGCAGAATTTAAAAAAGGAAGTATCTACAAATTCGTGATCCAGAGAAGTTTTAGGAAACAGCTCGGCTCCCAATCAGATTTTTAACGCCATTCCTCCATCACTCTTTTTTACGCATAAGCGAAGGGTAGTGGGTGAGAAAAACCGTTAGGTCATTAATTCAAGTTAATAAGGTAATAGCACAAGCAGGAGTACTTAAAGCATTGAAACAGATTGCTGTGCAGAGATTAGAGCCTCAAACCGCCTGATCGTCTGAAGATCAAAGAGGGAGTCAGAAATGACTCCCTCTTTTTTTATGCAGATTTTAGGCTCTTGATCTAATTATATTCAGTTCATATCTGAAATCAAGCGGGAAAAATCCTTTACTGTATCTAAATTTATGACAAGATGTCACTTTCCACTTCTACTTTTTGTGGTTTTGTGAATTGCAAGCTGTCAATAAATCTAAGAACACATAGAGCAACGAATAATAAGAAAAATAATCCACATCCAGCTAAACATACCCATTTTAGAGTTGCTAATTGGATAATAGTCTCTTCTGGTAAATTTTTATTAGACATAACTAATAAAATATTTAAGAACGCTCCGCCTAATAAAGCAGCCAGTGTTAAAAAGATTTCTCTGAAAACAGTATTTATACCAAGACTATTAATTTCTTGTTTTGTAAGGCGGTATAAATCTATATTTCTTCCATGTAATGTTAGAGATAGAGTTCCCCCTTGTTCTATTAAGCTTCTATTTGTTTCTGGCATTGTTCTTTATTTAAGTTCAATTTTTGACTTTGGATATTTGAGCTTCAAGGTGGCAATTGTTTCTTCTTTAATGGTTCGGATATTGGCAGTATTCGGCTTATTCAGGGCTGTATTATTATTAACGACCCATTCTAAAATTCCCTCAAGTACTCCTATTCTAAACTCATTTTCTAAAATCTGCTCTGATTGGATTTCTCCAAATTTTACCCCCATTTTTAAAACCTCCTTAAAAATATTTCTTCTTAGAAGTCTATTTTTTGCACGTTTAACCGAGAGACTTAAAGTGCAGGATCAGTTTTATTTATCAATCAGCTTCCATATCTAATATTTCTGCAATATCAACACCCATAAACTTCACACCAGGCCTAAGTTTTGTACCAGGATTTAATGTGATTTCTCCACTTGGACCAGTAATTTTAATTGGTTGTTTTGGTTCATAACTCCCATCTGAATGCACAATAAGTAAGTCCCTAACTTTCATAATAAACCTCCCTTTTTTGTTTATGTATAACATATTTTTTAAAAAAAAGGAAAAATATTTTGTTTAATTTATCGTAGTAATTACAAACCGAAAAACAATCAAACCGAAGAAAAAAAGAGTTAGTTCCAGTTCCAATTCTGAATAAAGGGCGTTGGTCTTACAGCCGGCGCCTTTTTTCTCTCATTAAATAAATTAATTTCTTCTTTAAAAATCAAATTGACTTTAGAAAGATACAAAAATATAATTGATTTTATCATTAAGATAAAATTAAGGGGAGATACAAATGGGAAAGAAAAAGATTTCAATTATTAGCTTAGTTATTTTAATTCTATTTATTTCTATTAATTGTTGGCAAGCAATTCAGGGAAGAAATCGAAAAAATCTTATGAAGTTAGAACTGGGGATGACTAAAAACAAAGTAGTACAAGTTATGGGGACACCAAGTTTAAACGAAGCTTACAAGACAAGAGATGAGGGAGAATTAGCAATCTTGTTCTATTATACTAATAGAAAATGGGCAAATGGGAATATTACTAAGGATGAATGTATTCCCATCGTATTTAAAAATGGCAAATTAATCGGTTGGGGCGATGAGTTCTATCAAAATATATTAAAAGTTGAAGTGGAAATTAAAAAAGATAGTAAATGAATTTTTGAAAAAAAATCCGTCATAAAGTCGTCACTTCCCCATCACTTTTATTTGACAATTTGAGATGAGTATAATATCTTTCCTCAAGAAATATAAAGGGGAGGTTTTATACTATGTCAATAGCAACTTTTGGGAATCGCTGGGAAATCATTAAACCTATATCCGAAGGTGGGCAAGCTCAAATTTATCATGTCAAAAATTTAAAAGTTCATGATAATAAAACCTATGTTCTAAAAAAGTTAAAAAAGGGTCAAAGAAAAGCCAGATTTGAAACAGAGATAGAGGCTATAAAAAGTATTGATTCTCCCTATATTGAAAAAATAATTGATTTTAATATCATAAGTGGAAAAGATTTTTATTATGTAATGCCTTATTATTCAGAAAAAACATTAGAGAGCATTTTAAATAGTTTGGGGGGAGAATTTATCAGAAGTCTTAAAATATTTGTTAAGATTTGTAAAGGAATACAAGATGCTCATATAAAAGAAATTCCAATAATTCACAGAGACCTGAAACCCTTAAATATTTTAATAGATGATAATGATGACCCAAGAATAATTGATTTTGGGATTTGTTACTTAGATGCCCCAGAGAGAATCACATTATCTCAAGAACAGGTTGGTTCAAGGTTTTATATTGCCCCTGAATGTGAAATTGGAAAAAGTAAAGATATTGGACGTCATACTGATATATATTCACTTGGGAAAATTTTGTATGCAATGATATCTGGAGGAAGGATTTTCCCAAGAGAAAGACAAAATGAAGATGAATATAATTTAAAGAAAATTATGACTGATAAAAGAGTCAAATATGTTACACAGATAATTGATTGTTGTGTAAAAGAAAAAATTGTGGAACGATTTGAAAATATCACTGATTTATTATCAATTGTCGAAGAAAATATTAGATTAATAGAAGCTGGATTTTTTCCAGTCAACTATGGTGATGAATTTTGTAGATTCTGCGGAAAAGGAAAATTAAAGGAATTTGGACAACTTAAGGGATCAATATTAAAGAGTGGAAGCTTAACTCAGGATATTTCTCCTTGGGGCATAAAATTTTGGGGTTGTCCTCAATGTGGAATTGTTTTTTTATTTAAGGACGATATATATAAGACGCATAAAGACTAATTTGCTTCGAGGGAAAAGAATTAGAAATAAAACTAATTAAGGCTAAAGATTTACTGTTAGGTAAAGTTAAAATATAGAAATAACTGAGCCGCCTGGAAGCCAAAATCCCCTAAAACCCTGGCTTCCCAATTCTTAAAAAGGACGAAGAGCTACTAAAAAAAGAGAGATTTAATGACAATTGAAGAAAGGTTATTTCTTGAAACAGGTGATTCATGCGCTTTCTGTATAGAGCCTGAAATGGAGAATTTGACAGTACATCATATTGACAGGAATAAAGAAAATAATTCTTACGATAATCAGATAGTAATATGCTACAACTGCCATCAACGTCATCATCAAAAGAAAACTATTACTTTAGAGGATATAAAAAAGAAAAAGAAACTTTTAATTGTCAAGACATTAACTCAATATGGTGTTAATGCCCTTAAAATTGCTTATAGAAAAAAAGGAATAATAGTCGCCACTCCGTTTTTAATGTATCACTTAGTCGATATGGGATACTTTAAGGAAATAGGATTACAAATGTGGGATGATGATGTTGACATTTTAGCTAAATTTGAATTGACTGAGGATGGAAAAAAGCTCTTCCGAACATGGTTCTTAAAATAAATAAATGAGGCAACTGGAAGCCAGAGACCTAAAAGCTTTGTTTTTTTGAAATGAAAAATAAAATAGTAAAAAAAATTTTTGCTAATACGTGGTTTATAGGAATAACTGCAACAGCTATAGGTTCTGTATTAGTAGAATCATTTTCTAAGTTCAAAATATTAACTATCATCTTAAAGTTATTTATTAATATAAAAAATCTAACATTCAAATTTTTCTCAATTTCTTTTTCAATTCCAGCCTGGATTTTCCTAATGCTAGTAATCTTTATTTATTTGGTCGTTCTGATCGTTATCCGTCATATACGAAATAACGAAAAAAAAATCTGGGGGCCTGGAGAAAATATCCAGCGAACTTGAACCAAACGAGGAAATCATTTTGGTCTTAAAAACGCTTGCCGGAAATGCTAGTAGATACACGACGAGAGGTGGCCTGAATGTTGTATATGAAAAAACATTCGAAGGGAAAAACCAAGCTGACTTTAATATTGCTCTCGGTGTGCTAGATGCTTCTGGGCAAATTAAGATTTCAAGGCCACCGGATGGTGATGAAATTATTCATATTACTAATAATGGCCTTTCATACTATGCTAAGCATAGAAAACGGCTGAAGAAGAAATAAACTTCCGCCCTTTTAAAAAAAACAATTAGATTTGAGCCGATCAGAAGCCAAATCCCCCAAAACCCTGGCTTCCCGGGATTGAAAAAGGCAAATGAAACAAAAAACGAAAAGGAGGTGATGACATGAAAAACGTGATAGGAAGAAAAGAAGGCTGGTTTTATCTTTTCCTAGTTTTTGTGCCTTTGGGTTTTCTCTTTTGGATATTCCAATATTTTTTCAAGCTCGATCCGCACGTGCGAGTGATAATTTGGGCTATGAGTTATGGTTTCGTACTTGTTGGAATCATCTTTTTCGTACTCTATTTGATAGACAAATTAAAGAAAAAGAGATAAGTAACTCTAAGGGAGGTGCGAAAGAGATAAAATAATTCATCAGCCGTAAGGGAGGCGGGTGGAAGCCAGAGAAAATAAGTCTTGGCTTCCTGAAATTGAATATGACAACTGATCTACTCCCAATTTTCAATAAGAGAAAACTATTTCACATAGAATTTCTTACATTTGGTTTTTGAATGAAGAGAGGAGGTGCATATGTATCAGCCAATACATTCAGATTTTATTATTCACTGGACAGGGAAGAAGGAGATTGATAATTTAAGTAATTCGAACAATGGGGAAAAAGATAATCTTTATCTGGAACGACTTAGAGATATTCTAAAATATGGACTTTGGATGACTAAAAATAAAGAGGAAACATTAATAATTATAGATGGAGAAAAAATTAAAATACCTAACGTAGCGAGAACATGCTTTACTGAATTAAGATTGTCTGAAGTACAAACTCATGCAAAGGAATTTGGGCGTTTAGGCATAGGTTTCAAGAGATTCTTTCTATTTGATAGACTCGGGAGTCCAATGATTTACTATCTTCCAATTAGAAGAAATTGGTTTTTTCCTCCCTTTATTTCCAGCCAGAATAAAAACAATTTAGATTTATATTTTTTATGTTTTTTAAAATCAATGGCAAATAAAGACAATAACGGTTATTTGCAATATAAGTATTTTGACGAATCTGAATGGAGAATAATTTATTCTGAGGATATCAGGAAATTATTACTAGCTAATAGAGAACTATTCTTTAAAGTATGTAATTTAGATATTGAAGCTTTGTTTAAAAATCCTAGAAACAAAACTAATCGAGAGTTAACTGATTATTATAAAACATTAAAAAGGGATAAAAAGCCAGATTATCTGATACCTCTTGATGCGTGGTTTTCTATGATAATTTATCCAAATATAAGAGTGAAGAATAGAGCAAAAAAAGACAAAGAAATTCAAGAGCTAATAAAAACGATAAAAGCAAAAAATACTCCAGGTTGTCCTCCTGATGAACACAAAAATCATCCTATAGAAGTTGATTTAAGTGCATGCAGAAATTTTTAGCAACCAGATAGAATGACACCTCTCTAATGATATCTATCCTTTAAACTCAACCTATTTAATACCTACTTACTTAAAAATAAAAATACGGCTCCTAATGGACAGAGAGGAGTTTCTAGATGGTTTTGAATTAAAATTGTTGATGGACTATTTACTTTTTATTTTTTTTAAATGCCTCACTGACATATTTAACGCCCTTGTCTGTTTCTGTATAGCAAAAATCACTCCCGAATGTACCTGAATGCCGAATTAATCCATTTTTCTCAAGCCAAATAGTGATGGATTTAACATCTACCAAATAGGCATCTGGATATTGTCTTCTATAAGACTCAAATAGAGAGCTAATACACAACTCATTAGCTTCCGCAATTAGCGCAAGAATAAAAAGTTGCTTCTTAGTAAGTACTAGCTTCTTTTTTTCTTTTTTCGGCTTTATTTCCTCTTTTGTTTTTTCGTTTTCTTCCTTTATTTCAGACATAGTTTTTGATTTTCTTTCATCAGTCAGTGGTAACTTTTTGAGTTTTCTATTTATTAGTGACCTGCCCCCTTAATGTCGGTCCAGATGTTATGTTAAAATTTTACTGGACGAAAGGAGTAAGAAATGGGCAGGAAACGCTACACACCAGAGCAGATCATCAGCATGCTTCGTGAAGCTGAGGTTCTGCAGATCCAGGGATCCAAGATGGCAGATATCTGCCGTAAGCTTGGCATCTCTGCACAGACATATTGTCGATGGCGTAAGGAGTACGGCGGTATGAGGGTTGATCAGGCCAAGCGGTTGAAGGAGCTTGAGAAGGAGAATGCACGGCTGAAGAGGCTGGTAGCCGATCTCTCCTTGGATAATGCCATACTTAAGGAGGCCAACCGGGGAAATTTCTGAGCCCGGCCAAAAGGAGCCGGGCTGTGGACTATGTGTGTGAGAGTCTGGGTGTTTCACAGCGCAGGGCATGTCAGATTTTAGGCCAGCCCCGTTCCACCCAGCGGCACGTTCGGAAGATACCAGAAGATGAGGAGCAATTAGTGGAACGAGTTATTTACTTGGCCGGTCGGTATGGACGTTATGGCTACCGTCGGATAACAGCTTTATTGCAGAATGAAGGCTGGAGGGTCAACCACAAGCGAGTGGAGAGGATCTGGAGGCAAGAGGGCTTGAAAGTCCCGAAGAAACAGCCCAAACGGGGACGTTTGTGGTTAACGGATGGCTCTTGCATCCGACTCCGTCCTGAGAAGAAAGACCATGTCTGGAGCTATGATATGGCCATGACCAGGACGGCCGATGGCAGACCAATACGGATGCTGGTCATAATCGACGAGTATACTCGGGAGTGTTTATCCATTCACGTGGCCCGCAGTATCAAGCACCAGGATGTCCTAGATCAGCTGTATAATCTATTCATATGTCGGGACACACCAGAACATATTCGTTCAGACAACGCGCCGGAATTCACCGCCAAAGCAGTAAGAAAGTGGTTGGCGAGTCTCGGAGTAAAAACCTTGTACATCGAACCCGGAAGCCCTTGGGAGAATGGTTACGTGGAGTCATTCATCGGGAAGCTCAGGGACGAGTTGCTGAATGGAGAGATCTTTGATACGCTATTAGAAGCCAGGGTGC
>Ga0114930_10001374_pt1 | contig 23317 bp, 19 predicted proteins | sample AnhtaG_FD_87300 | JGI IMG/M metagenome (GOLD analysis project Ga0114930, IMG submission 87300) | Deep subsurface microbial communities from Anholt, Denmark to uncover new lineages of life (NeLLi) - Anholt_01485 metaG | ecosystem: Environmental > Aquatic > Marine > Oceanic > Sediment | place... | reverse complement strand
GGAAATTTAGCCCATGGTCCTCGGAAGATTTTCAACTTGCTAGATAATGCAGATATAAAATATCCCTCTATAATAGATGAAAACGGCGAAGAGGTGAAGTTAACTAAACAGAGGTATTACAAGTTCACCGAATCGACTGATAGACGGGTAAGAAGGGATGCTAATCAGGCTTATAATTCAACCTATCTTAAATATCTGAACACCTTAGGAGCGACTTTAATTACCCAGCTTAACAGGGACATCTTCTATGCACAAGCCCGTAAATATAATTCCAGCCTGGAAGCTTCCCTGGATAATAACAATATTCCAGTCTCGGTCTATGAAAACTTGATAGAAGCGGTAAATAACAATTTGGAACCCCTGCATAAATATATTTCTTTGCGGAAAAAAGTTCTCCAATATGATACCCTCTTTACCTTTGATCTTTATGTTCCTTTAGTGCCTGAGGCAAAGATGGAGATACCCTATGATTCAGCCGTGGATATAATTGTAGCCTCATTAGTCCCCTTAGGAGAGGGGTATGTCAAGGATTTGAGAATAGGGTTTGATTCCAGATGGATAGATGTGTATGAAACCGAAGGAAAAAGAAGTGGTGCTTATTCCTGGGGAACCTATTCTACCCATCCTTATATCTTGCTTAACTATAATAATACCTTAGAAAATATGTTTACGGTCTGCCATGAGATGGGTCATTGTATGCATGGATACTATACTAATAAAAACGAACCTTATATTTACGGAGGTCACACCATTTTCACTGCAGAGGTAGCCTCTACCACAGATGAGGCACTTCTAATGCAATATCTTTTGGATAATGTTAAGGATAGAGCACAGAAGCTATATCTTCTGGAACATTACATTCAACAGTTTATCGGGACTTTCTACTTCCAGACCCTTTTAGCAGAATTCGAAAAAGTAGTGCATGATAAAATGGAAGCAGGGGAAGCTTTATCAGCTGAGGCAATCAGAAAAATCTATAGAGGTCTTTTTGAGAAGTACTGGGGTCCAGAGCTTTATATAGATTCGATAAATGATCTGGGCGCACTTAGAATATCCCATTTCTACAGGAACTTCTACGTGTATCAGTATGCCACCTCTTTTTCAGCGGCCACATTTCTCTCCAGGGAGATTTATGAAGGTAATAAGGAAGCCCTGACCCTGTATCATGATTTTCTCAAGACCGGGACTTCTGATTACCCCATCAAGATCCTTAAAAAAGCGGGGGTAGATATGAATACTTCAGAACCGGTCGATAAAACGATTGAGCTTTTCAGCGAACTTGTGGACCAGCTGGAAAGACTTTTACTTGAATGAAAACGTCCTCACAGGAGTGAGGACGCTACGGTTGATAAATGAGGAGAAAAATTGTAATCCAGTAGCGTTGCCTCTCCTGAGGCAACGAACGATCTTGAAATTAGGGGTTTCATTTCCCATGTGGATTAGAATGCTTTGTTGTTCCGTCCAAGCGTTTATCGTTCAAAGTATTAGCTCCTTCACTTAAACCTAAGCTTAAAAGTAAAAGAATTGAAAATAAAATCATAAACCTCTACATCCTGCCTCACTTAAATAGATTAGTCAAATTGGCTTTTCCTGCTGTGTTCGATATAATGAATTTATGTATCTCTCAAGTGAAAAGAGGTTTCTGCAAAACTCAAATTTGCAGGGCTGGTCCGCCTCTGGTGGATGCCTACGGAAGCTACGGGAGCAAAAGGTGTTGATTTTTCGTAGGTCGGGCACCCATGCCCGACCACTCTCCTCCGCTTTTTCAGAGACCTCTGTATAAAATTTAGGAAAATTTTTAATTTTTTCCTTGACAACTGCACAGATGTGCAGTATATTAGATTTGTGTCGATAATATGTAAATAAAGGAGAATGGAAGATGAAAGAAGGAAGATGTAAAATAATGGAGGGGTAAATGGAAGTAAAGAAACTTTTAAAATATGGAATCCCGGAGAGAGTAATTAAAACCTGGGAAGAAAATCAAGGGAAAAAGCTTTTACCTTTGCAGTCCTTAGCTGTAACCCGGTTTAATCTTTTAGATGGGGAGAGTATTATAATCTCTGCTCCTACTTCTTCCGGAAAAACGTTTTGTGGAGAGATGGCAGCGGTAAGCTCTATTTTTAGAGGAAAAAAGGCAGTTTATCTGGTCCCACTTAAAGCTATAGCTGAGGAGAAGTTTACAGACTTTAGGGTTAAATATTCGAGTTTGGGGATTAAAATAGTTATCTCTACCAAGGATAGAAGGGAATTTGATTCGGATTTAGAAAAAGGTGATTTCGATTTAGGCATCTTGATCTATGAGAAATTCAATCAACTTCTCCTCAAAAACTTAGACCTACTGAGAAACATAGACCTCTTGATCATTGATGAGTTGCAGATGATCGGAGATTGTTCTCGGGGTCAGGTTTTGGAGTTAGCTCTAGCCAAGGTTCTTAATTCCGGCTATAAGCCGCAGATAATTGGCCTTTCTGCGGTCTTAGGAGAGGTGGAGAGATTAGCTTCCTGGTTAGGATGCAAGTTTTTTTTAGAGAAGAAAAGACCAGTTGAGCTTTTGCAGGGGATTCTGTATAAAGGAAGGTTCGTTTACAGGGAGTATAACTCTCAGGAAGAAGGGGAGGAGGAATTCACAGATATTGAAAGTGAAAAGATGGAGGAAGTTCTTTTTCCTAATATCCAGAACCTAATAAATAAGGGAGAACAGGTCTTGGTCTTTTTGAAAAGCAGAAATGAAACTATAAAGATGGCTCTTCTTTTTGCTGAAAAATTCAATGGGGAGTCTTTCTCAAGATGCATTCGCACATTTAGAGCTTTGGAGAAGCTGGAGGAGTTAGAAGATTCCAGTCTAAAACAAAAGCTTATCTTTTGTCTCCAAAAAGGGATTGCTTTCCATAATGCGGATTTATCCTATGAAGAGAGGGGAGTGGTTGAAGGTTCTTATCTTGAAAAAGAGACTAAGGTGATATTTGCTACCAGCACACTGTCTATGGGAATAAATCTTCCAGCCAGGACGGTTTTTATTGAAACTTTGAAGTATGAAAGCGGAGAATTTACAGATAAAGGAGTACTTGTGCCCTTAAGCTGGAATGAATATGAGAATATGTCCGGCAGAGCTGGAAGGTTCGGCCTGGAAAAAGATTTTGGCAGGTCGATTCTTTTAGCAGGTAATCAATTTCATTTCGATTCGCTCTGGGATAGATATATAGAAGGTAAAGAAGAAAAGTTAGTTCCGGTTCTGGATAAAATAGATTTAGAGGATATTATCCTTGATTTGGTATTTTCAGGCTTAGCTAAGGATTATTCGGGCTTAGAGAAGCTTTTAACTACTACTTTTTCGGCTGTCCACCTTTGGCGGATGCTATCCGAATTTGTCCAAAATGGATCCAATCGGAGATCCATAGAACAGAAAAAAGATTCTTTAAAGGAAAAGATTGAGAAATTAATCGAGGATAAAGTATTCTATTCAGATGAAAAGGATACGCTTTATGTCACATCTTTAGGAAGAACTATTGCACTCCAAGGTATAAAATTAGATACCGGATTGGCCATCAAAAGAAAATTGGAAAAAGGAGTTTCTCCTACGGATCCAAAATCGGATTTTGAGCCGATTAATCCGAACTTGTCCAGAATGGATCCAATCGGAGATCCATTGGACTGGTTTTATGAGCTTTTGAATACTAAAGATGGGGATAGAATTCATATACCTCTTTCTTTTTATGAACTAGATAGCAAAGTTTATCAGAGAAAACTCAAAGATAAACTTAGCTATGGATCAATCTTAGATCAAGAATTAAAAGCTCTCTTAAATGACCCAGTTCAAATGACTTTAAAACAGCTCTCCCGACTTAAACTCTCCCTTTTTTTCTGTGACTGGCTGACCCCTGCTCCGGTCTTTGATTTAGAAAATGAATACGGTTTGAGGAGCGGTTTTATCTCTCAGAGTGCTCAGGAACTTGCCTGGCTTTTAGACTCAGCTTCTGCTATAGCCCGGATTTTAGATTCAGGAAAGAAATCCGAAGTTGGATCCAGAAGATTGGAAAAGTTTTTAAAAGATTTGGCATCGCAGGTTCAGTTTGGAATAAATCAGGAGATGGTTGAAATAGCTAAATTAAAGGTCTCAGGTCTGGGACGGGACTATCTCTGGAAACTATCCCTGAAAGGGGTTACTTCTAAAAACCAGATTAAGGAAATGGGATTAGATGAGTTAAAAAAGATAATTCCTGAAAAAGTAGCTTATAGGCTGAAAGAAGAGATAAAGATGCAAAAACCTGGGTATATAAGTAGGGGCGTATTGCAATACGCCCCTACATCTAATTTCTGGAAAAGAGAATCCGCCACAGGCGGACTGGTCTTAGATGGAAGTTTGATCGGGGGGAAGTATACGGTCATTATAAGTGGTAGAAGATTTCTGCTCACCCATAAAAGTTTCAAATACTTATTCAAGTTAGCCTGGTCAGCTTTCAAAAAAGAGGATGGCTGGATACATAAATTGGATTTAGAGGAAGGAGAGAACCAGGGTAAATATATTTATCGGCTAAAGAAAGAGCTTTCCAATTCTGGGAAAACTTTTATCGAGAATAACCGTATCGGTTCTTACAGGTTAAATCTGGAAAAAGGGCAAATTCAATTTAATAAAAAGATATCAGATAACTTTCAGGATTATGAGATAAAACAACTCCTCAAGGAAATGGAATAACTAAAAAAGCACCGTAGCGTCCTCACTCCTGTCCTACGGTGGCTACGAGCCAGCCCGCCCGTAGGGCGCCAGACGTAGTCTCCGTTTCTAGGATGAGGACGTTCTGATGAGATAGTCATTACCTGCATCTTTTGTGTTCGTTTTCTCAGGAGAGACAACGTTACCCTCCACTGAGGAGGTATTTCCCTGAAACAAAAAGAGTTACAAGCTTAATCAAAACCAATACTTGATATAGAATTAACCTATTCTCAAAAATTTGATTGACAATATATAAAGGCTTTCTTATTTTTGCAAAAACTAATTTATCTATATGCAGAGAAAACAGGTTTTTATCTTAGGGTTAATTTTGATTGGAGCTGTGGTTTTAATTTTAGTAGTCTATTCGTGGGTTAATAAAAAAGAAATAGATAGCAGAGCAGTTTTTCAGAAGGAAATAGTTACAAATTTAAAAGAAGATTATAGTGTTAAAGATACTATCTTTGAAAGCCTGGATGGTAAAAATCAGCATGTGGTAGCTATTATCCACTGGGAGTCTAAAATTGGACTGGATCGTCAGGATAGTCTGGTAGTCTTTGAGTTAAGGGGAGATAAATTAGTAGAGATTTTTAACTCGACTGAATGGATTTTTGAATTGGGAAATGAACTAATTGGTGATTACGTTAGAGCGGAAGATATTAATCAAGATAATCTGAAAGAATTTATCGTTAGTGGAGGAACTGGAGGGAACTGCTGGACCTGTGAATATTTGAGGGTCTTTCAAGTAAGGAAGCATAAGGCTTTTGAGCTTCTCTCAAACCTTCCAGAAACCCAGATCATTTATGGGATAATGGATCTGGACAGGGATGGTATAGCAGAACTTTTAGTTTTAGATGCTGAATGGGAATTCTATATGGAGCTCTGCCATGCCTGTTCACCCAGCGTTGACCTAATCTATACCTGGAAAAAGGATAGATATAAAGAAGCATCAATTGAATTTTCTTTTTATTATGAAGAAAAGATAAAAAAGATTGAGAAAGAGATAGAGGAAATGGGTGTTAGGGAACGGGGTTCAGGTTATTATATAGGTAAAGTTATTTCTATATTTTTGAATTATATCAAGAAGGGGGAGAGGGAAAAAGGATGGGAGGTTTTCAAAAATTATATGGCTGAAGAAAATTTCAAGGATAAAGCATTTATAGATACGAGTAAATGGATTGTGAAGGATTTACACCGCAGATTTTTTAGACAACCATAAGTTTAAAAGGAGGGTAAATTAATCGGGACCAGTTATATGGATCCAAATTCGGATGAGCACGAAGAGCATCACCGCGGACAGCTTTTTGTCTATTTAAGGCTTTTAGGGATTGAGCCGCCCTTTGTGTTTGAGTAACCGCATTGAGGCTGTCAAGTAATTCGGTATACCCACGTTGCCCTCAACGTGGGTAATTCACCTGAAGTGTCTATAGGACTTTTCGCACTCCGATTTAAAAATAATCTGGCTATATAATATCCCACCTTGTGGACAAGGTGGGATTACTATAAAAAAACTGAGGTTTTTGGTAGGGGTAATTTATGTCCAGATGGATCCAAATGGAAATTGCCCCTGCAACTCGTAGCGCGACCCTTTCAGGGTCGCCAAAATTTTAAGGGTAGACATAGAGGTCTGCCCCTACAAGTAATAATTTTTTGAGAAGAAGACAGTTGACAAATAAGTTTTATTTGCTATTTTAGATTTTCAAAAGTAATTCATTTATCTGAACATAAGGAGGATATTTTGAAGGAATTTAAAACCGAACAGCTAAGGAATTTGGGGGTGGTGGCGCATGGGGGTGCAGGTAAGACCTCCTTGGTGGAGGCGATGCTTTATACTGCCGGGGCGACTAGCCGGCTGGGCAGTGTGGATGAGGGTAACACGCTCTCAGATTATAATGAGGATGAGATCTCCCGCAAGATCTCAATTTCGGCCTCCTTGCTTCATTTAGAATGGAAGAACAGCAAGATTAACCTGGTTGATATGCCCGGGTATGCAGATTTCATAGGAGAGGTGGTATCTGGATTAAGAGTAACTGAAACCGCACTGATTTTAATTTCAGCCTTGTCCGGGGTTGAGGTTGGAACTGAGCAGGTCTGGTCAATCGCGGAGAAATATGGAATCTCCAGAGCTTTCTTCATTAACAAATTGGATAAAGAGCATGCAGAATTTGATAAGGTGGTTACAGAGGCGCAAAAGAGATTTGGCCACCAGGCTATTCCTTTACAGATACCTATAGGTGAAGGAATAAACTTCAAAGGGATTGTTGATCTGGTAAGGATGAAAGCTTATCTGTTTGAAGGATTAGAGGCTAAAGAAGATAAAATTCCTCAGGAGTTAGAGGAGAAGGCAAAAAAAGATAAGGAAAAATTAGTGGAGGCTGTGGCTGAAGCTGAGGATAGTCTTTTGGAGAAATATTTTGAAAAAGGGACTTTGACAGAAGAGGAGTTTAAAATCGGGCTCCGGCAGGGGATCATAGAGCATAAGATTTTTCCAATCTTTTGTGGCTCTGCTACAAATGGCTGGGGGGTTAAGCTACTTTTAGAGCATGTGGTAGATTTCTTTCCTTCTCCGGCTGATTTCGGGGAGTTAAAATGTAAAGAATATGGTTCAGATAAAGAAAAAGTTTTAAAGATTTCGGTGAATAGTCCCCTGGCTGCTTTAATCTTTAGGATTATCTCTGAGCCGCATGTGGGTGAGCTCTCCTTTTTTAAGGTGTTTTCAGGTAAACTGAAAACCGGGGAGGATGTTTTCAACTCAGTTACCAATACCGCAGAACGAATTGGCCAGATCTATGCTATGAACGGCAGGGAAAGAAGAGAGACCGGATTTGTTATAGCTGGAGATTTAGGTGCGGTGGTCAAATTAAAAAATACTCATACTGGAGATACCCTTTGTGACAAAAAGGATCCGATTGTGCTTCCAGCAATTGGATTTCCTGATCCGGTGATCCGTTTAGCTATCAGGGCTAAAGCCAAAGGAGATGAGGAGAAGATTGCCAATGGTTTTTCTAAATTGCACGAGGAGGATCCGACTTTCCTTATGGAGGTGGATGCGGATATAAAGCAGACTATTATCTATGGCCAGGGTGAACTCCATTTAGAGATAATTGTGGATAGATTGAAAAGGAAATTTGGAGTTGAGGCGGAGATTGAGAAACCTAAAATACCTTACAGGGAGACAATCAAAGCCAAGACAGAGGCTCAGGGTAAATATAAAAGACAGTCTGGAGGCAGGGGTCAATATGGGGATTGCTGGCTGAGAGTGGAGCCCTTGGGAAGGGGTGAGGGATTTCAGTTTGAGAAGGAAATCGTGGGTGGGGCTGTTCCTTCTAAATATATACCGGCTGTGGAAAAGGGAGTAGTAGAGGCAATGAACGAAGGGGTGGTAGCAGGTTATAAAATGACGGATTTAAAAGTTACCATTTATGATGGCACTTATCATGCAGTTGATTCATCGGATCTGGCTTTTAAAATCGCCGGTTCGATGGGGTTTAAAAAGGCGACCGCAGGGGCAAAGCCGGTGCTGCTTGAGCCTGTGTATAATGTTGAGGTAACGGTGCCTGAGGAATTTATGGGCGATGTGATGGGGGACCTATCTTCCCGCCGGGGCAGGATCTTAGGGATGGAAAGCGATAGTAGCTTTCAGAAGATAAAAGCTTTGGTTCCTCTGGCGGAATTATATAAATATTCTACCTCTCTGCGCTCCTTAACTCAAGGCAGAGGACTTCATTCCCGTTCTTTCTCTCATTATGAGGAGGTGCCAAAAGAAATCGCAGAGAAAATAATCAAAGAGTCTCAGGAGACTAAGGAGAAGGAGGAGAAATAGTCTTTTTCCTACGGATCCGTTCTCGGAAATGTAGTTAAGGTCTTTAGACCTCCAGAAAATATATGGAAGGCTGAAGTCTTTCACTACATTTTATCGTAGCTCTGTTACATGTTCTTTTGCAACGCGGCATTTTTTATTTGGGGGTTATAGTTAAATTTCTATTGCCTTTTTTTATAGATTCTATTAATTATAGAAATGAATTTGAATTTTTTAATCATAGAAACGGGTCCGTAGGACCTGAAAGGTTTGAGAATGGATCCGCCCCGAAAGGGATCCGTAGGAGAGGAGGAGAGGAATATGTCTGGTCATTCGAAGTGGAGTACGATAAAAAGAAAAAAAGAGAAAACCGATGCTGAAAGAGGTAAGGTCTTCACCAAGCTGATAAGAGAGCTTACTATATCAGCCCGGCAGGGTGGTGGGGATGCAGATGGGAATCCCCGGCTCAGGGCGGCAATACAGGCGGCCAAGGCGGCTAATATGCCTTCAGCTAATATTGATCGGGCTATAAAAAAAGGAACCGGAGAGCTTCCCGGAGTTTCCTATGAAGAGGTAAATTATGAGGGTTATGGCCCGGGTGGAGTGGCGGTTTTAGTTGAAGTTACCACTGACAATAAAAATCGCGCTGTCTCAGAGATCAGGCATATCTTTGCCCGAAGTGGAGCTAACTTAGGTGAGGTGGGGTGTGTAGGCTGGATGTTTGAGAAAAGAGGTTTGATTAATGTGGATAAGGGAGGAGTAGAGGAGGATAAGCTCTTAGAAATTGTGTTAGAGGCTGGGGCTATAGATCTAAAATCCGAAGAAGGATATTATGAGATAATCACCCCTTTTAATCTTTTCGAGGAAGTTAAACAGCTTTTGGAGAAGAATAAGATTAACTATTCCAATACAGAGTTAACCATGCTTCCGCAGACAACTATAAGGTTGGAAGGTAAAGAGGCTGAGCAGATGCTCAAATTAATGCAAGCCTTAGAAGAGCATGAGGATGTGCAGAAGGTTTATGCTAACTTCGATATTGCTGAAGAGATAATGGAGAGGATGAGTGTCTGAGAGTCTTGAAAGGTAAATTTTGGAGGGACTTTGGAGTGCAAACCTTTAGGTTTGCTAAAGAGTTTCTTGTTTTTCAATGGGTCGAAGGTAAAGCTAAAGCTTTACACTCCAGTGATTCTTTTAGCTACTCCAGGCTTCGCTTCGAAAAATTTGACTTTTTCGGACACTCTGTTTGATTTTCTGCAGGAGGCAAGTTCTTGAGTAAAGATGACCTGGTGATCTTGGGGATAGATCCGGGAAGTACTGTAACCGGATATGGAATCATAAAAGATAATCATAACAAAACCTCAAGGTCAAATTCGACAACTCTTATCGATTATGGCACTATTAAGGTTTCTTCCAAGAAACCTTTACCTTTAAGGCTGAAAGAGATTTATTCTGGAATTATGGAGATTATTACCCAGAGAAAGCCAGATGAGCTGGCTTTAGAAAAGGCTTTTTACGGTAAAAATGCCAGATCCGCCTTGGTTATGGGAGAGATAAGAGGTGTGGCTTTACTGGCTGGAGCTCAGGCTAAAATATTGATAGCTGAATATTCGCCCCGGGAGATTAAATCTTCTGTGGTAGGCACAGGAGCGGCCTCTAAGATGCAGGTGCAGTATATGGTGAAAAATATTTTGAAATTGAAAAATCTACCTGAGCCTATGGATGCCTCAGATGCTTTAGCTATTGCCTTATGCCATCTAAATAAGTTAAAAAGCAAAAGACGTTTAAAGGACATGATCAAGGAAACTGAATGAAGCCTGTCAAAAAAAGAGTAGTCGGGCAGGGGTGCCCGACTTACGAGAAGTCAAGGACTTACTTTCTCGTAGGCAGTCCGCCAGAGGCGGACCAGCCCTGCAGGATGAGTTTTTCTGGGCTCTATATCTATTTATTAGATGGGAAGGGAAAACTTTGATTGCCTATTTAGAAGGAAGATTGGTAGAGAAGAATCCCACCCAGTTGATCCTGGATGTGCAGGGGGTGGGATATTATGTTAATATACCCATCTCCACTTATGAGAGGATAGGTGAACCGGGCTCAAAGGTGAAGATTATAACCTATCAGTATGTGCGGGAGGACTGCCTTCAGCTTTATGGCTTTTTCACCCCGGAGGAGAAATGGCTTTTCGAGACTCTGATTTCGGTTAACGGTGTAGGTCCAAAAATGGGGTTAGGGATTTTGTCCTTTATCTCGGTAGAGGATTTTCACCAGGCGATAATGGAGGAGGAGATAGATTTTCTGATCAACGTCCCTGGAATTGGCAGAAAAACTGCCCAGAGGTTAGTGTTGGAGCTAAAAGAGAAATTAGGGAAATTGGATCTCAGGAAAGAATTAAAGATCAAAACGAAGGATCAAGCAGAGGTGCAAATTGTGCAGGAAGCAATCTTAGCTTTGATCTCTTTAGGCTATAATCGCTACCAGGCTAAGAGGGCTATAGAGAAAGTAAAAGAAGGATCAAAGGGAAAATTGTCAGTGGAGGAGCTAATTAAAGGAGCTTTGAGGCAAGTAAATAGTAGACAGTAGACAAAGGAGGAAGGGTTGCCCTGTCTACTATCTACTGCCTACTGTCTACAAACTTGAGAGATTATGACAGAAAGGATTACTTCTCCCCAGGTGTTAACTGAAGAGTTAGAATTAGATTTAACTTTACGTCCGGTTCGCTTCGAGGAGTTTGTGGGTCAGGACAAGGTTAAGGAAAACCTGAAGATCTTTATTCAAGCGGCTAAGAAAAGGAAAGAGTCTTTAGAACATACACTTTTTTATGGTCCTCCTGGACTGGGAAAAACTACTTTAGCCTTTATTGTAGCTAAAGAGATGGGGGTGAATATAAAATCTATCTCCGGTCCTATCTTAGAAAAGCCAGCTGATTTAGCCGGGATTCTGACTAATCTGCAAAAAGGGGAAGTTTTATTTATAGATGAAATTCATCGTCTGAGTCATGTTGTAGAGGAATATCTATATCCGGCGATGGAGGATTTCACCTTAGATATAATGATAGAAAAAGGACCCTCTGCCAGATCAGTAAAGATAAACCTGAATCGGTTCATCCTGATCGGGGCAACCACTCGGGCGGGGCTTTTAACTTCTCCTTTAAGGTCCAGGTTCGGAGTGGTAAGCCGGTTAGATTTTTATTCACCTGAGGACTTGTATAAGATCGTACACCGCTCTGCCAAGATATTAAATGTTTTTATCACAGATGAAGGGGCTTTTGAGATAGCCAGAAGGTCCAGAGGTACCCCCAGAGTGACTAATCGGCTTTTAAGAAGAGTCAGGGACTATGCTCAGGTGAAAGCTAAGGGGAAAATAGACCGCAAAGTAGCGATTGAGGCTTTAAAAATGTTAGAGGTGGATGAATTAGGTTTAGATGAGATGGATAAAAGGATTTTGGAAGTAATCATTCAGAAATTTAAAGGTGGTCCGGTAGGTATAAATACTATAGCAGTAGCAGTAGGAGAAGAAGAGGATACGATCGAGGAAATTTATGAGCCGTTCCTGATCCAGGAGGGTCTTTTAGCCCGAACCCCCAGGGGAAGAGTTGCCACTGATTTAGCTTATCAACATTTAGAGATAAAAAGAGAGTCAAAGCCTCAAAGTGAACTATTTTAAGGTCCGAGAAACGGATCCGTAGGAATGGAGATTTTAATTCATGTTTGCTGTGGTCCCTGCCTGATCTATCCTTTAAAAAGGTTAACTGAAAAAGGTCATAAACTCACCGGTTTCTGGTATAATCCTAATATCCATCCCTATACTGAATACCAGAACAGATTAGAGACGGCAAGATATTTAGAATGGGCAAAAGTTTTCCCGATGATGTATGAGGACTCTTATGATCTGGTGGAATATCTTCAAAGAGTGTTGCCACACCTGGAGGAGCGCTGTAGATATTGTTACCACTTAAGATTAGAGAGAACTGCCCGGGTAGCTAAAGAAAAAGGGTTTGAGGCTTTTTCTACTACTCTTTTAGTTAGCCCTACCCAGAAACACCAGCTTATTAATGAAATCGGGGAGGAGTTAGCTAAAAAGTATGAGATAAATTTTTTTTACGAAGATTTAAGGCTTGGGTATTACGAAGGTAAGAATATGGCTAAGGAATTGAATTTATATCGCCAGAAATACTGCGGCTGTGTTTTCAGCGAGAAAGAGAGATATAATAAAAAGGATTCAAGGATTTAAGGGTTCAAGGATTCAAATATGTAGGTCGGGTTGTGAGCCGTCTGGCGAACCACCCGACAGAAAAAGAGAAAAAGAGTTTTTAAGTTTTGTCGGGCAGTCCGCCTTTGGCGGACAGCCCGACCTACGAGAAAATGAATTATAGACGTTATTATATTCCAGATGCAACCGTATTCATCGTTGGTGCTACAAAGAATCGAGTTTCGTACTTTGCGAAAAGGCAGAATATCAAGCTGTTTAAGGAGGTCTTAGGAAAGACAAAGGAAAAGTATCCATTTGAATTGCCGGCCTTGGTTATTTTGCCCGGTCATTTCCATCTCCTCTTAAGGCCAATAGAGTGCAACTTTTCAGAGATTATGCTTTCTTTTAAAAAACGGTTTACAGATAATTTGAAGAAAAGAAATGGGATTTTAACAAATTTCAACTTCTGGCAAAGTAGATTTTGGGATCACGTGATTCGGAATGACAGAGATTTTAAGATGCATTTAGATTACATTCATTACAATCCAGTGAAACATGGTTATGTGACAAAACCCGAAGCTTGGCAACATTCAAGTTATTTAGAATGGGTAGAAAGAGGAGAATACGGGATTGGTTGGGGACACAAGGAAATAGAGGGCTTGGCAGAATTAGATTTTGAATAATTGTTATGAGGTAATTTGTAGGTCGGGTTGCGAGCCGTCTGGCGAGCTACCCGACACGAAGAGAGATTGTCGGGCAGTCCGCCTTTGGCGGACAGCCCGACCTACGATGAAATAAATTATTGAAAGAGATAAAAATGTAGGTCGGCTTGCGAGTCATAAGACGAGCCAGCCGACAAAATAAGATTGAAAAGATAATGATTACGAATTTAGGTAAGCTTATAATTCTGTTCGGGGTGGTTTTGATTCTTTTGGGTGGGATTATGCTTCTTTTTGGTAAGTTACCTTTCTTTGGGAAACTGCCCGGAGACATTTATATCCAGAGAAAAAATTTTTCATTCTATTTTCCTTTAGCTTCCTCGATTTTGATCAGTATTATTCTTTCCTTGATTTTTATTTTGTTTAATATATTTTTCAGGAAATAAAGATTTGACCCACGTTGAGGGCAACGTGGGTTTACCGGTTAAGATGTGAGAAAGCCCTAATAAATTAGGCAACTACAATGCGAGAATATGTAGTTGCTCGATTTATCGAGCTAATTTAAATTGCTATAGAATGATTAAAAGATGCCCAATGAATTGGGCAACTACAAAGATATGAAATTGACCGATTTTGATTTCAGACTGCCCAAAGAATTAATCGCCCAATATCCTGTAGAAAGAAGGGAACATTCCAGGCTTTTAGTCTTACATCGGGATACTGGTAAACTGGAACATAAAAAATTTTATAACCTGCTCGAGTATCTGAAACCTGCAGATGCCTTAATTATAAATCAAACTAAGGTTTTTCCAGCCAGGTTATTCGGAGTAAATCAGAAAAACGGAGCAGAATCCGAGGTTTTTTTGTTAAAGAATATTGAGAATAAAATCTGGGAGGTTTTGCTCAAACCCAAAAAGAAAACCCCTGAAGGCTCGGTCATCATCTTCGATCAGGGGAGGCTAAGCTGTGAGATTTTAGAAGAAACTCCCTCCGGTGTGAACTTAGCCCGATTAGATTATGAAGGGGACATTTTTGATCTTTTAGAAAAAATAGGTAATGTTCCTTTACCACCTTATATTAAAAGAGTTCCAGATTTAAAAGATAAGAATAGATATCAGACTGTCTATGCAAAAAAGCGAGGTGCAGTTGCGGCTCCTACTGCAGGGTTGCATTTCACAACAGATCTTTTAAAAAAGATAAAAGAGAAGGGAATAGTAATCATACCGATTACTTTACATATCGGTTGGGGAACTTTTAGGCCTGTGAGGGTTTTAAACTTAGAAGAACATAAAATAGAGGAGGAGTTCTTTGAGATAAGTGAAGATGCAGCTGAGAAGATCAATTCAGTTAAAAGAAGGGGAGGAAAAGTTTTTGCAGTGGGAACTTCTGTGATCAGAGCTTTAGAAACTGCAACTGAGGATGAACTTAAATCTTATAGGGGCTGGACAAAGAAATTTATCTATCCGCCTTATGATTTCAAAATGGTAGATGGTTTGATCACTAATTTCCACCTGCCTAAATCGACTTTATTTCTTTTAGTCTGTGCTTTTGCTGGAAGAGAGCTTATCTTTAGGGGTTACCAGGAGGCGATAAGAGAAAAATATAGATTCTACAGTTACGGAGAAGCAATGTTGATTCTATAAATTGAAGTTTTCAAGTTGTAACCAAGTAATAAAATATGAAATCAAGAGCAATTATAGCGGCGGGTGGCAGAGGGGAAAGAACTGGAGATATTCTGCCCAAACAGTTTATCCAGATAAAAAATAAACCTATCTTAGCCTATACTGTGGAAAAATTTGAGAGATGTGAGTTAGTAGATGAGATAACCTTAGTGGTGCCGGAGGATTATATGTCTTATTGCTCCTATAATGTGGTTGATGTATATGATTTCAAAAAGGTGAAAAGGATTCTCTCCGGCGGAAAAGAAAGACAGGATTCAGTTTATAAGGGGCTTTTAGCGCTGCCTGGCAATACAGATATAGTCATAATTCATGATGGGGTTAGGCCTTTTATCTCTCCGCAGAAGATCTGTGAATCTATCGAGAGGTGTAAAAAAGAGAAAGCGGTTATCTTAGCTCTGCCGATCAATGAGACAGTTAAAAGAATAGAAGATAAATATATTGTTACCACATTAGATAGAGAAAAACTCTGGGTCGCTCAGACTCCCCAGACTTTTGAATACAAGCTGCTTTTAGAGGCATATAAAAAAGCTATGGAGGATGGTTTCAGCGGAACAGATGACTCCTCTCTGGTAGAAAGGTTAGGATTTAAAGTAAAGGTTTTAGAAGGAGATTATGAGAATATCAAAATTACTACGCCCGAGGATTTAGTTTTAGCGGAAAGGATGATAGAGAAGTTAAATTTATAGAGAGAAATATGAAAGAGATTCTAGAAAAATATCTGAAAGAGCTAAAAGCTAAATATAGAACTGGACAGACTACAGAAGCATCATATTATCCTGTATTAGAAAACCTTTTAGCTGAACTATTGAGACTATATAAAATAAAAGGTAATGTAATAAATATCCCCAAGAAAACTGAGATAGGTATCCCCGACTTCATAATAAATGGGGAAAATTATTTTAAAATTGGTAACATAGAGGCTAAAGATTTATTTGAGAATTTGAATCATATTTTAAAAACAGAGCAATTTAAGAGATACAACGAATCTATAGATAATTTAATTCTTACAAATTATTTAGAGTTTTGGCTATTTAGAGAAGACAAGAAAATAGACACATTAAGATTAATAGAGGATGCCGAATTTGAAAAAAAGCAGACCTTCAGCCTAAAAGATATAGAAGAAATTAAACAGTTTTTTGATAGCTTCTTTTCTTATTCTACTAAACCTATCTATAAACCTAAAGAATTAGCTTTGGAATTAGCCAAAAGAACTAAGCTTTTAAAGATTAATACAAAAGAGATACTTGAAGTTGAGTGTAGAGAAGGGAAGGGCAAACTTTATGGAATCCTGGAAGCTTTCAAACAACACCTGATTAGCGATTTATCTGTGGACAATTTCGCAGATATGTATGCTCAGACAATTACATATGGTCTTTTGTTAGCTAAAATAAATGCTGATGGAAAATTTGATAGAACTTTGGCTCATAGATACATACCTAAAACTATTTCTCTTTTAAATGAGATGTTCAGATTTTTAGCTGAAGAAGATTTGCCGCAGGCTTTGTTATGGATTGTGGAAGATATTACTAATGTTTTGAATAATGCAGATATATCTAACATTTTGAAACAGATGTATAAACACATACCAACTGATGATCCTATTATACATTTCTATGAAACCTTCTTAGCTCAATATGATCCTAAATTAAGAAAATCCAGAGGAGTTTATTATACTCCTGAGCCAGTGGTTTCTTTTATTGTCAGATCAGCTAATATTCTCTTGAAAGAAAAATTTCGCAAGCCTTTGGGTTTGGCTGATAACGGAATTAAGATTTTAGACCCTGCCTGTGGGACTGCCACATTTTTAGCTTTGGTGATAGGAGTTATCTATGAAGAGATTATTAATTCAGGTAAAAAAGGAATTTTCCCTGATGTTGCTGAAAATCATATTTTAAAAGATATATATGGTTTTGAGCTTTTAATGGCTTCTTATGCTATGGCTCATCTTAAACTTTCATTAAGATTGAAAGAATTGGGTTATGAAATAAAAGAAGATGAAAGATTTAAAATTTACCTGACCAATACCTTAGAAAGTAAGCCTATACAAATTATCTATATGCCTTTTTACGAATCCTTAACCAAGGAATCAGCTGAAGCACAGGGCGTAAAACAGGAAGTTCCTATCCTTGTTGTTTTGGGGAATCCGCCCTATTCTGTGAGTTCCTATAATAAATCTAAGTTTATTGAGGATCTCATGGTGGACTATAAAAAAGATGTAAAAGGAGAAAGAAATATTCAGCCGTTATCAGATGATTACATTAAATTTATTCGCTTTGCTCAGTGGAAAATTGAGCAAGGAGGAAAAGGAATCTTCGCTTATATTTCTAACAATTCTTATCTGACAGGGCTGATTCATAGAGGGATGAGGAAGAAGCTCTTGGACTGTTTTGATGAGATTTATATTTTGAATCTTCACGGGAACTCTAATATTGGTGAGGTTTGTCCTGATGGCTCAAAGGACGAAAATGTATTTGATATTAAACAAGGGGTAGGGATTGCAATCTTTGTAAGAAAAGAAAAAAGAGGAAAGGAAACTGAAGTGTTTTATGAGGATTTATTTGGGTTAAGAGAGGTTAAATATAATTATCTTTTGGAAAATGATGTAAAAACTGTGAAATGGCTGAAACTTACTCCAAAAGAGCCCTATTATTTCTTCGTCCCAAGGGACTTAGCTAAAGAGGAAAACTATCAAAGGTTTTGGAGTGTGGTAGATGTTTTTAGATTGAACACAAGTGGAGTGACAACTCACGATGATAAAAATCTAGTGAAGTTTAAAACTGATGGTAATCCACTTGATCGTCCTTATAGTTATAGACCTTTTGATGATAGAGTTATTGAATATGACTTAAACAAAGTGGTTAGACATAGGTCTGAAGTTATGAAACATTTCTTCTCTCCCAATTTAGGTCTTGTGATTATGCGCAAGCCTGTTAAATTGCCTTTTGATTGTCTCTTTGTAACAAAATTTATTACTGATAAAAATTTTTACTGCTTTCAAACTTACATTTTTCCTCTATATCTATATCCAGATAAAACTGAAAAAGAATTCTCAGACGAGAGAAGACCAAATCTGAATAATGTCTTTGTTAAGACCCTTGTCTTGGCCCTTTCCTCAAATGGAGAAGGAAAGGGTAAGATTTCACCAGAACAGATTCTTTTTTATTGTTATGGAATCATGCATTCAGATATTTATCGAGAGAATTATGAGGAGTTTCTGAAGATTGATTTTCCCAGGATTCCTTTTACTAAGGATTGCAACCTCTTTTTAGAAATCTCTAAAATCGGCGAGGAGATTGGCAGGCTTCATCTGTTAGAATCTCCACTTTTGAACAAAATAGAAGCTGAATATCCTGTCCCTGGCGATCACCTGATGGAAAAACCTACGTATGATGAAAAATACCAAAGGCTATATATTAACAAAAATCAATATTTTGGCAAAGTCTCAAAGGATGTGTTGGCGTTTACCATTAGTGGTTATCAAGTTTTGGATAAATATCTTAAATCTCGAAAAAATAGAAATCTGTCTCAGGCGGAGATTGAGCATCTGTTAAAAGTAATAACTGCTCTTAAATATACTATCGAGAAAATGAAGGTCGCAGATGAGTTATTTAAAAAAATTGATTTGAATAATTTAGTCACTATGTAAAGTAATCATAGTCACTGAGGATAAAGAATGCTTAAAATAGGTTTTGGATATGATGCCCACAGGCTGGTGAAGGGTAGGGATTTGATTTTGGGTGGGGTGAAGATTCCTTATAAAAAGGGGCTTTTAGGTTATTCAGATGCAGATGTTCTTTCCCATTCTATCGGCAATGCTATTTTAGGTGCGCTCTCTTTGGGTGATTTAGGTAAGCATTTTCCACAGACTGATAAAAAATTTAAAGGGATTTCCAGTTTAAAACTTTTGTCCTCGATAAAAAGTAAGATAAAAAAAGCTGAGATCTTGCATATCGATTCGATGATTGTGGCAGAAGAGCCAAAGATGGCTAAATATATTGATAAGATGAGAAAAAATATCGCTTTTTCACTGGGTATATCCAAAGAAAGAGTTTCGGTCAAAGCCACCACTACTGAGGGAATGGGGTTTGCTGGAAGAAAACAAGGGATTGAAGCTTATGCAGTGGTTTTAGTAAAAGATAGGTAAAAGATAATGGAAGAGTTCTTTAACAGCGGAGCAGATGAACTTCTCAGGTTCATATCAGCACATGGGGTTCTGTGGATCTATTTTTTTCTTTTTTTTAGCTCTATTTTAGAAACTTTTTTTCCTCCCTATCCTGGAGATGTAGTTACCTTAATGGGTGGGTACTTAGCCTCCACAGGAGTTCTGAGTTTAGCTTTAGCTTTCCTTTTTCCAAGTGTTGGAAGTTTGTGTGGGTCTTTAGTTCTTTATTATCTTGGAAAGAGAAAAGGAAGAAAGCTTTTCCTAAAAGACAAAGGGAAGATTTTGAACAAAACTCAACTGATAAAGATAGAAGATTGGTTTGGGAAATATGGGGAAAAGGTTATATTGGCAAGCAGGTTCTTAGCCGGAGTTAGATCTGGAGTAGCCATTGCGGCTGGTTTAGGTAAAATAGAGTTATGGAAGATGATCTTCTATAGCTTTATAAGCATTTTAGCCTGGAATGGGCTTATCATCAGCTCAGCTACCCTTTTGCATCAGAACTGGCGGGAGGTTTACAAATTTTTAAGTTTATATAATCGTTTTATTTTAATTGTAGGATTTTTAATTTTGATTTTCTGGATTATCCGGGCATTGAAGAGAAGGTCAAAGAAAAACTTTTCAGGAATTGTAAAATGAAGATAATGGTTTTGATGGGGGGGACTTCTGCTGAAAGAGATGTCTCCCTTTCTTCAGGTGAAGCTATAGTTCAGGGGTTAAGGGAGGCTGGTCATCAGGTTCTAGCAATAGATACTGTAAAAGGTTATAAGTTACCTGAATATCAAAAGAAATTTTTACCTCAAGGGATCAAAAGTGAACCACCGGATGTAAAAACCTTGCAATTCCAAGGAAAGAAGCTTGCCCTTAAGACCATTGAATCTTTCGATCTTTCAGATGTAGAACTGGTATTCTTGGCTCTCCATGGTGGACAGGGTGAGGATGGGACGATCCAGGCTCTTTTAGAATTAAGCGCTATACCCTATACTGGCTCAGGAGTTTTAGCCAGCGCCTTAGCTATGGACAAGGCTATGGCTAAGAAGCTTTTTGAGAGGGAAGGAATTCTGACTCCGCAGTGGTTTCTTTTGGAAAGCTCTGATTCCACAGATCTATCTGTGGTTATTGATAAGATAAAAAGCTCATTTAGTTTTCCGGTGGTAGTTAAACCCAATGATCAAGGCTCTACTGTAGGCTTGACTGTGGTTAAGGAGGAAAAAAGTCTGCCAAAGGCGATGGAAGAGGCAAAAGTTTATTCGGAAAATATACTTTTTGAAAGGTATGTCCCGGGAAGAGAATTAACTGTGGGGATTTTGGGAGATTTGGCTCTGCCGGTTATCGAGATAGTTCCGGAACATGGTATATATGATTATGAATGCAAATATACAAAGGGGAAAAGCCGCTATATCTGTCCGGCTGAACTTTCAGAAGCGAAGACCAGAAAAATTCAGGAGTTAGGGTATAAGGCTTTTAAAGCCTTAGGGTGTGAAGGTTATGCCAGGGTTGATTTTCGCTATGGAACTGACGATAGATTCTACTGCTTGGAGGTGAATACCCTTCCCGGGATGACAGCTACAAGTTTAGTCCCAAAGGCAGCCAAGGTGATGGGGATTGAATTTCCTGAACTTGTGGACAGGATAGCTAAATTGGCAGTAAAAAAGGTTCAAGGGTTATGAAAAAACTAAAAGGAATAATCTTTGATATGGGTAGTACCTTACTTGAGTTTGAGAACTCAAGCTGGAAAGTTTTAGGTGAAAGGTCTGCGCAGAGAAGTTACGATTTCTTAAAAAATAAAGGTCTGATAAAATTAGATTTTAATCTTTACTCTGCCCTTATAGCTGATTTATTCTCCTCTGCATATGAGCTTTCTGAACAGAACTTAGAGGAGCTCCGGTTTGAGGATCTGGGTAAAGAAATTTTCAAAGAGCTTAATCTCAATTTAGAAGATGGTGACTACACCGGGTTTTTAAATGCTTATTATCAGCCGATAACTGAACAGGTTACCTTAATCCAGGGAGCAGTTGAGACCTTGAGATATTTTAAAGAAGAAGGCTATAAATTGGGGCTGATCTCCAATACGATTTTTCCAGTTAGGTTTCATCTGAAAGAGCTTGAAAGGTTTGGGCTTTTCCCTTATTTTGACTTAATCTTATTTTCCTCAGAGGTGGGTTATAAGAAACCTCATCCTCAGATCTTCATACAGAGTCTGGACAGATTGAAAATTGAAGCGGAGGAGTCGATTTACATCGGAGATAAGCTGATTGAGGATATTGGAGGAGCTAAAAATATTGGGATGAAAGCTATTTTAAAATTTAAAGAAGGAAGAGATTATACTGCTCCCCTAAACCCGGATGGGGTGATCAAAGACCTGGCTGAACTCCCCGGGATCATTAAAAAAATAAACGGATAATACTTCGGACTTAAGGAGAAAATATGAGCTTAAGATTATTTAATACTCTAACCCGTCAAAAAGAGGATTTTGTTTCGATTGAGCCTGGAAAGGTTAAGATCTATACCTGCGGACCTACGGTTTATGGTTTTGCCCATATTGGCAATTTCAGGGCTTATGTTTTTGCTGACTTCTTGAAAAGGTATTTAAGATACAAAGGTTATCAGGTTAAACAGGTAATGAATCTGACAGATGTGGATGATAAGACTATTAAAGGTTCACAAGAAGAAAAAATCTCCTTAAATGAATATACTAAAAGATACAAAGAGGCTTTTTTCCAGGATATAAAAAGCTTGAATATAGAATTGGCTGATACATATCCAGAAGCTACTGCCCACATTCAGGATATGGTTGATTTAGCCAAAAAGCTTCTAGAAAAGAGTCATGCCTATCAGCTTGAGGGCTCAACCTATTTCAAGATCTCCACTTTTCCCTCCTATGGCAAGCTTTCCAAGATGAAGATGGAAGATTTAAAAGCAGGCGTGAGGGTGAGTAAGGATGAGTATGAAAAGGAGGAAGTGGGTGATTTTGCCTTATGGAAGGGTTGGAACGAAAAGGATGGGGAAGTCTTCTGGGAGACAGAGATAGGCAAAGGTCGTCCGGGCTGGCACATAGAGTGTTCGGCTATGAGTATGAAATACTTAGGGAAGCATTTTGATATTCACACTGGTGGAGTGGATCTGATCTTTCCTCATCATGAAAACGAAATCGCCCAGAGTGAGGGAGTTAGCGGAGAGAAATTCGTGAATTACTGGCTGCATAACGAACATCTTTTAGTAGAAGGTAGAAGGATGGCAAAGTCATTGGGCAATTACTATACTTTAAGGGATCTTTTGGAAAAAGGGTATAATCCAATAGCAATTCGTTATCTCCTCTTGGCTACCCACTATCGCCAGCAGTTGAATTTCACCTTTGAGGGGCTGGAGGGAGCCAGGAATGCACTTCAGAGACTGTATGACTTTATGGATAGGCTGAAAAGTATAAAAAGCCAGAAAAGTCATCCGGAGATCTCTGAGATTTTGAAAGAAGCTCACCAAGGGTTTGAGGAGGCACTGGATGATGATTTGAATATCTCAGCTGCCTTAGGCAAAATCTTCGATCTAATTAAAGAAATTAACAAATTCATTGATGAAGGTGATTTTTCTTCTCAGGATGCAGAAAAAACTCTGGCTTTAATGCAGAGATTTGATTCGGTCTTAGGGATTTTGAAAAGAGAAGAAATAAAGTTAGATGAAAAGGTTATGGATTTGATCCAGAAGAGGAATCAGGCGCGCAAAGAGAAAAGATGGGAAGAGGCAGATAAGCTCAGAAAAGAGATAGAAGCTTTAGGAATTGTCTTAGAGGATACTCCTGAGGGGACTAAATGGAAAAAAAGAACTTAGATAAAAGCTGAGCCAGAAGGCTAATAGGGTCAGATTCCAACTCAATCAAGGAGAAGTTTATGTGTGAGTTCTGTCATCAGCACGGAGAAGGTAAGAAGTGGTATCTTTTGATGAGAAACTACTCTGAGGAACTTTTTCGCCAGAACAAAAGTGATGAATTTATGCGAAATTTTCTGAATAATTTCGAAGAGGAAACAACAAAGGGCTTATCTAAGTTAGAATCTCTTCAAAAGGCTCACCCTTTAGTTCGGAGATTCCTCAAGAATATGATGGTTAGAAAGCAGAAAAAAATACATTATG
>Ga0114930_10001373_pt1 | contig 23320 bp, 18 predicted proteins | sample AnhtaG_FD_87300 | JGI IMG/M metagenome (GOLD analysis project Ga0114930, IMG submission 87300) | Deep subsurface microbial communities from Anholt, Denmark to uncover new lineages of life (NeLLi) - Anholt_01485 metaG | ecosystem: Environmental > Aquatic > Marine > Oceanic > Sediment | place... | reverse complement strand
TCCGGTTCATGTCAGCGACCTTCAGCGTCGGGACTGGTCCGAGCAGCGTAACAGCGTGCTGGAATCAACCGTTGATAGTTATAAACGTAATAAGTCTTTACCAATATCATGAGGTAGTACCGAGGTAGTGATAAAGAGGTTTCCAATATTTTGCGCACAATTCGGCCAAAATTGCTTCTCTTTGTACCGGATCAAGAATCCTGGCCCACTCGGTTGTCGGGAACCGTTCATTTAATCCCCCCATCGCAGTATCGCCATCGATTTTTGACATCCTATAATCCGATTATGCTTAAGTCATTGATTTTTCATTAGCTTATGAGATTCAATGCGGATTCGAAGCCTGCATTATTACGATTATATAGCATCTTACAGTAAGCGCCCAGTCTGAAAAGCTTTTGAACTTTTTTTGAATCCCTCGGCAAGATTTCAGTCTTTTCATCGTACTAAATAGTAGAACGGCTAAAAAAGAACATGAATGGCACGCAGGAAAATAAAGATGCATAGGCGTCCAACAAAGCTTTCTGTCTGAGAGAGTTTGCTTGTCTTCGGCTCTCGTAAAGGGGATGCAGAAGAGTCAATCATTTAAATCGATAACTCTACTATAGAAGGAGGTGTCATATGTAATAAAGCAAAAACAATCAGCAGACTCTTGTTATGTTAACGTGATGAAATCTTAATTGTGGGGGGAAGAGGATAATTATCATGAGAGAAGTGAAACTATTTTACATTGCTTTAACTGTCGCATTGATTGTTGGGCCGCTAGCAACTACTACTAATGCTGTCGAAGAGCCGATTCCTTTTACTGACTATGGTTCAGGGACAACTATTGAGTTATTTGCCGGCGGGGCTACCTGGCAACTCAACTGGGGACAAGGGCCCTGGACATGGTCTGACAGTACCGACCTACCCTTGCTGGACCCCAACGTGTCCGGCGTCTTGGCCCTTCGTACTACCGCCGCAGCAGATGTTAGTGCCGATCTCGTTGCGACCCTCCCAATTGCAGGCACGCTGATCCTATCGGCCCACGATGAGGATTATAAAGATGTGACTATTGGCACGATGGTCCTTAGCGGAGCGGGTATCAATGTAATTGACATCAATGCTTCACGCGTTCTTGTGGATGAGGGATCCGGTATGTTCCTGGCGCCATTCCACCCACCGGCCCCCAAGGTCACACTAACTTTGGACGAAGCGACCGGAGTATTTGAATACATTGACCCTGTGGGAGATTGGGAGTTGAACATAGCCGGCTCGTATGCCATCCCTCTGATTAAAGGCCTCGAACTCCAGGACAACATTTTTACAGCTCTCGGTGGTAACGTTGCGCTAATTGGTGGCATCGGTACGTTTGCCCTTACTGGTCAGTATATTCCGGATATGAGCAAGAAGGTCAAGTCCTTCTGTGAGTACGGAACGGGCATCTCCTTGCGACTCGGCGCCGGCGGGGCGCTGTGGGACAATACCTGGGGCCAAGGATCATATGAATGGTATCAATGTGACGCTGACCCTAACGCTGGCTTTCTCAATGAGAATATAGTCGGTATGCTCGAGACTACTACAGCAGGGGCGCCCCAGATTAACGATGACTTAATTTTGAGTTTTGAATTTGGCGGCAATTTTGCCATAACTGATCATAATGACAGCAATCCTGATGAAATCACCGGTCAGATACTTGGCGACGTTGAAGGGACATTTGTCGCCGACATGAACGCCGTCAATGCAGTCGTGGATGAAGCTGCCGGCACTATTACTATTGTCTTTGGAGCCGAATTGCACGAAGACCCAGATGCTCTTCTCACGGTAACTGAGACGACGGGCACGTTCGAGAGCATTCACGCAGTAGGCCTTTGGGAGTGGTATGTCTCCGGGACGATAACCTGTGCCAGAATACCTGATTTGTCAGTGCAAGACAATATCATGGCAGCTCTCGGGAACGATGATTTACTTCTCGGTGCGGAAGAAGAGATAGTCCTGTCCGGGTCATATTATCGCAGCTCACCAGAAGAGTGATTGGTTTGGCATAAGCAACACCTTGCCCCCCACTCTCACCACTTCGTGAAGTGTGGGGGGCAGGCACTAACAATAGGCACTTTTAGGAGCATAAGAAATGAAACTTTTTGATGGTTACAAACTCCGGCTGGCCTTACTTGCACTTGCAGGTTTTCTCTTGATGGGGGGCGGTCGAAGGGTATATGCAAAATCTGTCTCCAGCCACCCCACCGATCTTAGGCCCACAACCAACAATTTGTCTTTTGACGTTGAGGCAAGCATCTTGGCGAATGGACAACACAATTCTCTCAACCGGGACAGCGATCCAGTGGTCATCACTGGTGACAAAATGAGAACTTTAAACAGATTGGCAGTTGATCGTATCGTTGGATTTCGTTTCCAAGATAGTTGGGAGCAAATACCCATTCAGATCGATGAACGAAAATACGTGGACTTCGGAGTAGTCTACGATAAGCCACCAGTGGGCCATGGGATCCTGGCTTATACTGATCCCAATACCTATGTTGGGCCGGATACGTATCCTGATTTTGACGCGGATGACGAACTAGTTTTCATGACAAAGGATGCCGGCAACCTTGCTCCATTGTCTGGTGATTCTCCTGTGGGCGTATTGGAAGAAAGTCGTGTTGAGATACAGATTCACGATCCTTTGGACGGCGCCGTCGGTTACGTCTATTTGTTTGAGAGTGACGGTTCGCTGGCACAAGATGCAGGCAAAGACTATGTCACCTACAACTTTAGACTTTTAAGAGGTCCCTATATCCCCTACTATAATAAGGGACAAGGTTTCAATCCTGAAGACTCCGAAATCTACACAGATGCTTATCGTACACATTTTTCTGATCGCTGGATCAGAGATGAATTACAGGTATTTGCAGGATCCGCTACCGGGGTAGATATCCTGGACCGACACAAGTTGGGGAGGGATCCTGGGGACTGCAGTCGGAATGAGAACACGGCCAGCGAAGGGGGAGGGGCATTCCTGACCAACAAAGATGGCTGCGTCCGAGCTATTCGTTCCTATATGGGCTTTAACAGTGCTCCCTATATACAACGGGAACATTCTTTCTACGAACAACAACAAAAGATTTGCACCTATATTCGTGCTCATGACACTGTTGGGGGTGTTCGGGATTTATATGATTACAGCCCCGATGCCAATGGTATGCTTTACTTTAATGACTTGAATCTAAATGGTGTTTGGGTTGACGGAAACCCAGATGAAGTTAATCACGGACATATCAACTGGGAAATGGTTACCGGGGTACAGGGGACGATCACTGTATGCCATTTCTTAGAGACGGATATTCCCAACTATGAAACGTTTTCTTACTACGGTGATGATGCGTTTCCAGATTTGATCCAATGCACTGGAGATCAATATCAGTATGGTACTAGTGGGTTGGCTTATGATCCGATACCATTTACAGATCCTGTACTCTACCCGACCTTTTATAACAGCCTTGTCTTCTATCGAACCGACTACTATGAACCGCCAGACCAAACTGTGGATACTGCAAGCGTACGCCACCAACAGGCTATGGCACCTTTGGAAGTAACGGTTACGGCGCTCAATCCTCCACCACCTGTATTTGTTGACGATGATGCTCCCAATGACGAGGCCCCCTGCGATCCTACTATAAGCGATCCGAATGAGGATGGCTCGGCTGAACATCCCTTCGATGCCATACAGGAAGCCATAGACTATGCCGTTGACGGAGAGACTGTGATTGTTCTGGCTGGGTCATACATAGGTGATAGCAACTGCGACCTAGATTTTAAAGGTAAGGCTATCACACTTCGCAGCCAAAACGGGTCTTCCGACTGTATTATTGATTGCCAGTATTTAGGCCGCGGATTCAAGTTCCACAGCGGCGAAGGTCAAGATTCGGTGTTAAATGGCTTCACCATAACCAACGCAGAAGCTGATCGCGGCGGTGGCATTTATTGTCTGAATGGAAGCAGTCCTACTATCACAAACTGTACCTTCAGGGGAAACTCGGCATACGGTTCTCTCGGAAGGTTACCCAGTGCATACGGAGGTGGGATTTGTTGTCAGTCTAGCAAACCCAGAATTACCAACTGTACCTTCAACGGCAACTTAGCCGAAGATCATGGCGGCGGTATGTACTGCGAAGACAGCAGCCCTACGCTGACTAATTGCATCTTCTGGGGTAATACCCCCAATGAAATATACGGTGACAATGTGACCGTAACCTATAGCAATATCCAAGGTGGCTATGTCGGGGAAGGCAACATGGACGTTGATCCTTTATTCGCAGATCCAGAGAACGGGGACTATCATTTGAAATCGCAGGTTGGCAGATATGATCCAAACACCCAAACTTGGGTTGTTGATGATGTCACAAGCCTGTGTATTGATGCAGGAGATCCAACGAGCCCGATTGGTTTAGAGCCATTACCCAATGGCGCTATCGTGAATATCGGAGCTTACGGTGGAACATCTGAAGCAAGTAAGTCTCTCAGTAATGGTTAATAGTATGGCTGGGTTTAGTATCGATAATGCCATAAAGGTATCCACCAAAGGCATGACAAACAGTTTGTGATTTGAGTGCATTCGATGGGCGTGTACCGGATTTATCGGTGCAGGACAATTTGTTGGCAGCCCTTCAACAAGCCGAACTGCTGCTTGGAGCGGAAGAGGAGTTCGTCCTATCCGGGTCATATTATCGCAGTTCGCCAGAAGAGTGATCGTATTGTCCCGTTGAAAAAAAACACCCTTGGAGAAATTATCACAGAATTTAATCTGCAAATTAAGGGCTGGCATGTCCAGCCCTTTTTATTTGCCTGCAAAACAAAAAGGGGATTTTGCCCATGAAGCTAAACTTGCAGCGCTATGCACAATCACTGTTGTTCCAGTTCGTTCAGGACATCTTCTATCAGCGGTTCAAGCTCAGGGATACGTACTTTGACGGTTTCCCAGACTATCTCCATATCGACGCCGAAATAAAAATGTATCAGTTTATCCCGCATACCGGCCATATCAGACCAGGGAATCTTTTGGATATTTCCTCCTGACCGAGGCGGGCAACTGCTTGGTCGCCTCACCCACTATTTCCAGCTCTCTTACAACAGCACTTATAGTCTTTCTGTCATTTATGAATTTTTCGTAAGAGAGTCCTTCAACAAATCGCTGAGCACTACGGAACGCCTGAAGAATATCTCTCAAATAAACGCCACAATCGCGTTTCATATATAAATAACCTCATTTAATATCGTGCTCTTGAATTCCGGCCTCAGTGCTTTTATGGAAACCAGATCAATTTTCGCCCCCGTCTGCTCTCTCAAATATCTTTCCATCGCAACGAAATCCAGCAGGTCTATGCCACCGGAGAATTCCACTAAAATATCGACGTCACTGGACCGGCGGGCCTGGCCCCTGACATACGACCCGAAAATCCCAAGCCGTTTGACCTTGAACTTGCGACTGAGCGTCGGCTTGAGCTTTTTGAGTTTCTCCTGCAAAGGAAGAAGACCACGACCTTCATCTGAAGTTTTAACTTTATTGCCCACTTTTTAATATCCCTAAAATCAATAAATCAACTGAAATATATTATACAGAAAAGGGACAAGCAGAGCAAAATACTTCTTGCTTGTCTGCAGAATAAATGCAGATTTTACTTCATACAGTGTATTTGTGCCAGCTGGCAGTAAAACTACTGGCTAAATACCATGAACTGTAATTATTTAGTGCAATTTATACAATCTACGGCTAAAATTGAATCCGTGAAATCTGTGGCTGAAAAAACTAAAATTTCTTCTCTCCACATTATAGACTGTGGGCTTGCTGATTACCGAGAAGTTCTTCAATTACAGCACAGGTTACGCGAAAAAAGACGCAGGGGCGAAATAACAAATACCGTTTTAATCGTTGAGCACTCCCCTGCCATTACTCTGGGCGCCCGGCAAAGTGCCAACAAACTCTTAGCCAACAGAGAATATTTGGCACAAAAGCACATCGATGTAGTTGATATCCGCAGAGGTGGCGGCATAACGGCACACAACCCGGGTCAATTGGTGTTTTATCCGATTTTATATTTGCAGGAGCTGGGCCTCGGAATCAGTGAATACATCAGAGAGCTGGAATCGATAGGCACAGAATTGCTCGAGCAATTAGATGTCCAGACCAAAAGACGGAAAGGCTTTCCCGGCCTATGGGTCGGTACCAAAAAAATCGCCTCTATCGGCGTGCGCGTATCTAAATTTATAACATATCACGGTATGGCGATAAACATTCAAAACGACCTGAGTATTTTCGAATTTATAACGCCCTGCGGGCTGGACGGTGTAGAAATGACATCGGTGCTGAAAGAGACGGGTAAACGGCACTCAATGAGTCAGGTAAAAGAGAGTTTATCTCAATTACTTATAAGGCATTTCTCGTGAAGCAGATGACAGAAGACAGACCACAGAAGACAGAAGCCTGTCCCGAGCGAAGCCGAGGGAACAGAGCCCCAAGCGTGAGCGAGGGGAAAAGACTGCCGTCCTGGCTGCGCAGGCCCTTGCCGTCAGACAGCACTTTCCATCGTACCAAGCAGGTTCTAACCTCTCTGGGCCTGGAAACTATATGCAGTAATGCAAACTGTCCGAATCGAGGCGATTGTTGGACAAGAGGGACAGCAACAGTCTTGATTTTAGGCAACGTCTGCACGCGAAACTGCAGGTTCTGTTCGGTGGCCTGCGGCAAACCCGAACCGCCGGACCCGACCGAGCCGTCGCGATTGGCCCGGATGGCAAAACAAATGCGACTGAAATATATGGTAATTACCAGTGTCAACCGCGATGATTTGCCGGACGGCGGTGCCGGGCATTTTCGCGATTGCATTAACGAAGTAAGACAGCAGTGCCCGGATATGAAATTTGAAATACTAACGCCCGACTTCCGCAACTGCCAGGCCCAAGCCCTGGAAATCCTGTGGGGCGCTTTACCTTTCGTATTCGCCCACAATGTTGAGACGGTTCCATCTCTATACCAAACCACCAGGGCCGGCGGAAACTACCAACGGTCTTTGAATCTGCTCAAAATGGCCAAAGAAGACTCCGATAATATCCAGACTAAATCCTCAATTATGCTCGGATTGGGTGAAACTGACGCCGAGGTTGAGCAAGTCCTAAAAGATTTGCGTAATGTCGGCTGCGAAAGAGTTACTATCGGCCAATATCTAAAACCGTCAAAGAATTCACTTGAGGTTGTCGAATATGTAACCCCTGCCAAATTCGACTGGTGGAAGCGCAGAGCAATAGAATTAGGATTTCGCTGGGTTATATCTTCGCCGTTCGCCCGCAGTTCATACTTTGCAGAAAGAGAGAGCGCTTTATAGACGCACTTTAGTTGTGTCAAATTGTTTTATAGGACATCGAAACAATCGGCACATTTTTCAATATTGTTGAGTCCAGCCATTTTGTCTTCATTCCAAACATTTCTTATACTTTAATCAGGTTATAGAGAAGTTATTAAAAATCTCTTTAACGTAGGGTGTTTTCCGGGGGGGGAAAATGGCACCTGCAAAAAAATTAGTTCAATTAGTACGGCTAAATCACCGGGGCGCTGTGCTCATCATATCTATGATATTCGTGCTTATATTTTCCGCCTTAGCTGTCTCGATGGCCACGCTGTCCGGCACAAATGTTCAGCTTGCCTCAAACCAGCATAAGGTCAATTCAGCTTTATCGGCCGCTCAATCCGGTCTCGATGTAATGCAATATTGGCTGACCCGTGTCAAAATACCAAATTCGACAGTCCCATCCAACTATCTAAGCACAATAGTTAATACTCTGCAAAATGATCTGGCTGCTAACAGCATCTCGAACATTAGCATAAGCTACGACGGTTCAACAATAACCGTTCCATCCGTTTTGCTGGCCTCGGCCGGCGATATGAGATTCGAGGCAGCTATCCGACAGCTTAATGATGACACACTGGAGATGGATGTCACCGGTGGAAATAGCCAGATAGCTCGAACAATAAGAGTCAATTATAAGATCGAACCTGATATAAATCCTATTTTCGATTTTGGAATTGCCACCAAAGGTCCCCTGAACATGCAGGGCAGTCCCAATGTCGATGGCCTCAATCAGAGTATCGAAGCCGATGTCTATATTGAAAGTGCAAACGACAATACTGCTCTGTCAATGAAGGGCAAATCCACAATAGCCGGTGATGTCAGTATCGTCAATCCTTTTGCCAGTCCAAGCGTCAGCAATTCCAGCTCTATAGGCGGCGAGACCGGCCAGGACGCAATAGACAATCATGTTACTATTGGCGCCTCCTATACCGATTTCCCAGTCCCCAATCCCGGCGCTTTCGAGAATTACGTCGAAAACATCTTTGATCCCTACACCGACACGACCACCAATTTAACACTCGAAAATATCAGAATCCCCGCCGATACTAATCCTCATTTCTCCGGTCACGTAATCCTCAAGGGAATCATCTTCATCGAATCTCCCAACATTGTCGAATTCACAGGGAACGCCGATATAATTGGAATCATTATTGGCGATGGCGATTTAAATTTCCCCTCTGACGAAAATCAACTCAATTTCCGTGGAAATGTGGACAGTCGCAGCGTATCTGAACTCGAAGAGGAATTTGGCGACATAAGGCAGGAAACCGGGACTTTCTTATTGGCTCCTGGATTCAGCGCATCTTTCGGCGGCAGTTTCGAGACCCTTAACGGCGTCATTGCTGCCAGCGGCATCGAATTTTTCGGAAATGCCGGCGGAACCATCAACGGCTCAGTAATAAACTACAGCGAGACCCCAATGAGTCTTGATGGTAGCGTTGATATGGTCTTCAATAACTTCGAATTAACAGAGAACCCTGCCGGCTTCGAGACGAATATGGTACTTGAGTTTCAACGCGGCACATACACAGAGCTGGTATTATAAGACTTGTATATTTATTAGCTCGTTTTCATTGTTAGCAGCTTGGAAAAATATCTTGTAGCCATATCCGGACCATAGAAACTTATTTTATCAGACATAGGAAAGTAAATTGCTGCACTTTTGACGTCAGTTAGCTAAATTTTTGTCTTCATACTAAATATTTCATATAATTTAATTAGGTTACAGAGATGTTTTAGAATCTTTCTAACATGGTGGTGTTTTCCGGGGGGGAAAAAATGACACCTGTAAAAAAGAAATCAGAATGGCTAAATCGCCGGGGCGCTGTGCTCATCATATCTATGATATTCGTGCTTATATTTTCGGCCTTAGCTGTCTCGATGGCCACGTTGTCCGGCACTAACGTCCAACTTGCCTCAAACCAGCACAAGGTTGACTGTGCATTTGCGAGCACGGAGTCCGGCCAGGAAGCAATGCGATACTGGCTAAGCAATGTCGAAATACCAAGTTCGACACCAACATCTGACTACTTCGGTGCAATTGTCAGTACCTTGCAATATGACCTGGATGCCAATAGCATCTCGAACATCACGGTTCATAACGACGGCTTAATCCCACCTGTCGCGCTGCACTCCGCAAGCGGACAAAGCTTTGAGGGAGAAATTTTTATCGACGCCAATGACCTCAACATTCTGCAAGTTTACTCCACGGGCGGCAGTAGTCAGATTACGCGCACAATAAGAGTTCATTACGATATTGAACCCTACGAATATCCTATCTTCGATTTCGGCCTGGCAACAAAAGGGCCTGTGCACTTTCTTGGCAACCCAACCGTCAGAGGTATAAATTCCAATAGCGAAGCAGATATCTTTATTGATAGCCAAAGTAACAATCTTGCGATGCTTGTTACCGGCAATACAAACTTTGACGGTGATATCAGTATCGGCAATACAACTGCCAATGTGGACTTCTGGGGTGACGTCAAAATAGGAGGCGATACAGGCCAGTCAGCTATAGATAACCACGTCACTATAGGCGCCGAGACTCCAGAATTCCCTGTACCCGACACACAACACTTCTTGCAATACGCAACAGGAGATGTTATTGATTCATCAACCGACTTAACCGATAGTATGACCTTAACCAATGCTATAATAGAGGCCGGAACCGACCCAAACTTTGAGGGCAATATCATAATAGAGGGTATTCTGTACATCGAACAGCCTAATATTGTTACATTTAGCCGCAATGTTGCAGTTAACGGCATGATAGTTGGTGATGGTGATGCGTACAATCCCGGAACAAACAGCATTTCCTTCCTTGGTAATTTTGAGACCAACCCGTACCCTTCAGGGTCCGAATTTGACGCGATTCGCTCCGAAACCGGTTCTTCAATAGTTGCTCCAGGTTTTGCTGCCTCTTTCTCGGGCAATTTCGCTGCCTTAGGCGGTGTTATGGCGGTAAGCGGCGCACATTTTTCCGGCAACGTAAGCGCCGTGGTTAAAGGCACGATTCTTAATTACTCTGAAAACCCGACAGTAATAGAGGGCAACTCCACCATGAACTTTGACCGGTCAGACAATATCAAGGTCCCTGCCGGTTTTGATACTCACCGCATACTAACATACAATCCGGCTTCTTATGAGGAGCTTGCCCACTAATCTATGCCGGTGAAATGTAATAAATCATAAATTGAAAAGGACGAGCCAAACAAGCACGGCTTGTATAATAAATTATAATTCGCCAGCAAATTACTTTTTTGGCAAGCTGCCCGGATCGAAAATCCCATCTGGGAACGGTGGATCCGTTTGGAGATAGACCGTCGGGATAATCATCCGCTTCTCTTCTCTTGGAGTACCATCATCAGCATAACGGGCTATCCTCTTGGGATACCATTGTCCTGCCTTGGTCTCTTCAACTTCTATCACCTCTTTTATCTGTGGCAACTTGTCAGGCGGAATCTTATTTGGATCAATACCGTCAAGCCATGAGTCGTCTTTATCCTCCCAAGCTATGTCTCGTTGTCTGTAATACTTTTCTCGTACACAAATATAATCTATTTCAGGATCGAGGTAATATACCCATTTCTGAGGTAGAGTAACCTTGCTTTCAGTGTCAATCTTTCCAGGAAACACTAATTCAATGCAGACTAAATCATTTTCCTTTGAATAATCGGTCTCAATAATGTTAGCTTGTCTCTCAGGCGTGAAGTACTTGCTAATCTCGGGCCAGCCGATTGTATCCAGCGCTTCATGACCTGGATTACGTTTATCAACTCGGTAACTTCTTATTTTGTCTGGTAGTCCGTAGCAATAATAGCCATATTTCCCGTCGGAAAGGTAAACTTGTGTCAGTTGGCTATTATTGTTATCTGTCCACCATTTCCACAATGAATCAAAATTGCTTTCTATTCTCTTTCGTTTTTCATGCCAAGTATTAATATCTCGAAAAAAATAGAATTCGGTTCTCAACAAATCTCCATTTCGGTATATTATTTTCGTCCCTTGCATTCCGCTTGTTACAATTGCGATATATTGCTGCGGCCCGTTTTCTCTACATGACCGATACTGTCTCACGACTTCAAGCACATCCTCATGCGGGGCATTATTCACCACAGTCGCCGATTTAGGGACTCCCAGGTCATAAATATTACTGGGGCCTTTTTCGGGATATTCGAATTCCAATTCGCCACGTATGATCACCTTACCATCTGAGTCTGTACTACTGCCCAGCATTCTGACAAGCAGGTTTCTTTGAATATCTATAAATAATTGCGACCTGTGATTAAGTTCGTTTGCCGAGAAAGCCATCTTGTGGATTTTTATCTTCTTGCCTTTATACTGCCCGACTTCTTGTGTAATCTCTGTCCCAGGTTTAGTGGCTTGTTCCGTTACTTGTTCAAACAGGCTCTCTAAAACAGCTTGCGGAGAAGAAATGAAATAGGGAATATCTTGACTCAAATAATCAATGGTAACAGTCTTTGAGGAGGGGTCATACTTATATTGTTCACGTTTTGCATAATCATAAGAAGTAATAGTACCATCAGCGGTTTTTGCAATCCAATATTCGCGGTCAAAACACAACCATTGTTCGGCAACCACTCCTTCCGGTCCTTTGGTTACCATAACCATCCAGGGCATTTTTTTCATGTTCTCCATAATCTGCCCTAATGCGACACTTGATCCATCAATTGAACCTCCGAACCGGTTTACAACAATTGTTACCGCAATAATTATCACTGCAGCAGCGGTTATCTTTGTTATTCTGCTTTTCATAATCGTTCTCCATATTGGAATAGTTTGGACTGTTTTGTCTGATGGCCTGAGTCCGAGCGCCTCTATCACATTGTTTTCAAGCCGGACTACTCTTGACTGCATCGCCTCTGCAAACTCACCGAGCAATTTATCGTCGGCTTGCAGAGCTTCAAGATACTCACTGCAAACCTTGCATTGGCTTATATGATGCTGCAACTCATCAGCCTTTTCAGCCGGCAAGGCGCCTGTTACAAACTCTGGAATCTGCTCTTGAATATTTTCACAACTGTTTTCCATTATGCGCCTCCCTCGGTCTCTAAGAGTTTACGTAACCGTTTTCTGGCTCGGCTTAGCCGAGCTTGTGCCGCAGTCTCGCTAATCTCCAGCGTTTCCGCGATTGCTTTGGTACTTCGCCCATCAAAATAGTAAAGCATCAAAGCAAGCCTGTGTTCTTCCGACAGTTTCGCCAAAGCACTTTTAAGCTCGGGATACTCTTTTGAATCACTCTGGCCTACGCCAACTCGCCTTCTGAGGATGCTTTGTTTACATTTTCGTCTTCGAATAAAGTCTATGCACAGATTTTTCGCGATTTGGCTTATCCACGCCCCAAACTGCTCATTATCCCGAACCTGCTTGATATTAGTAAGACCCTTAAGCAATGTCTGCTGGGCAATGTCTTCTGCATCATGAATGTTGCCGAGCATTCCCATACAAATCGCAAAGACACGCCCTGAATAGGCCTTGACAAGGTCCGTATATGCCGACCTGTCTGCGTTACGGCAGGACGCAGCCAATTCTTTTTCTAAATCACTGTTCAACGAGAGCTCCCAATTCCAGCTTCCATAATAATGACGAACGAGAGATTAAAACCTGACAGCTTTTCCCGGAATTCGTCTTGAATTTACCAATTTGTCCGTCCAAAGCCTATGAAAAATGCACAACAAACGAAAAACAAGATAAGTACGCTTATGCTTTTGTACACTTTTTCTGGTTTTTTATCTTTTATTTTTTAGCTTCAATCGTGTATCATTCAGGCCTTAACGAAAAAAACTCGTGAAAACAATATGGCAAGCGACCTTAAAAACTTGTTACCTATCGGCGGCAATTGGCTTCTCGAAGTGATTGAAGAAGACCCTGTAAGCCTTGAGCCGTATCTGCACAACGGAGACAGCCAATTGCGTGAGAACGATGACGGATTCAAACTGCCGGACGTAATCGGCATCCTGCCGATTCGAAACGCCGTGGCCTATCCCGGGACGATAACACCCTTGGCGATAGGCCGCAAGAGAAGCAAAGCCCTGCTCGCCGATACCACGCCGAACGAATCTATCATAGGACTCATCACGCAGCGCAATCCTGACACCGATAAGCCGAATTTCGACAATCTCTACTCGGTCGGAACCGCCGCCTCGGTGCTCAAGGTCATAAAACTGCCCCAGGGCTCGATCCACGTTGTGGTCCACGGAATAACCCGCTTCAAGGTAATAAAAAAGGTAACCACAAAACCATACTTGAAGGCCAAAGTCAAGCCGCTCAACGTCAAAGTAAAAATGACAAAAAATCTTAAGGCACTTATCGTCGGCGTCCGCCAGGCGGCCAACCGCGTCATCGACCTAAGTCCCCACGTGCCTGAAGAAGCATCGGTACTGCTGGAAAATATCGAAAATCCCTCTGCCTTGGCTGATTTCTTAGCGGCCAATCTCAGTATCAAAATCGCAACGAAACAGCAATTGCTCGAAGAGCTTGACGCAACCAAGCGTCTTGAACAAATATCAGTTATCTTAGCTAATCAATTGGAAGTTCTTGAGCTAAGCTACAAAATCCAGGGCCGGGTCAGAGAATCGATAGACAAAAATCAACGGGAGTATTTCCTGCAGGAACAGCTAAAAGCCATTCAGACCGAGCTTGGCCAAAAAGACCTCAGAACCGAAGAGCTAAAGCTAATCAACAAGAATATCGCAAAAGCCAAAATGCCCAAAAAGGTCGAACAAGAGGCCCATCGCGAATTAGACAGATTGAGTAAAATACCACCCGCCTCACCGGAATATAGTGTCATTCGCACGTATCTGGATTGGGTCTGCGAACTGCCCTGGTCAATTCAAACCAGTGACCAGCTTGATATCAACAAGGCCCAGCGAATATTAAACGCCGACCACTATGACTTGCGCAAGGTAAAAAAACGTATCCTCGAATTCTTAGCTGTCCGCAAACTCAACCCAACGGGCAAAAGCCCAATACTCTGTTTCGTCGGCCCGCCAGGGGTGGGTAAAACTTCGCTCGGCAGGTCCATCGCACGAGCTATGGGAAGAAAATTCGTTCGCATATCACTCGGCGGAATAAGAGACGAGGCCGACATCAGGGGACATCGTAGAACTTACATCGGAGCTTTACCAGGCAGAATACTACAGGAACTGCGAAAGTGCGGTAGCAAAAACCCTATATTTATGCTCGACGAATTAGATAAAGTCGGAAGTGATTTCAGAGGCGACCCCGCAAGTGCACTGCTGGAAGTCCTTGACCCCGAACAGAACTTCAGCTTCACCGACCATTACCTCGACCAGCCTTTTAATCTTTCGACCGTAATGTTCATCGGCACTGCAAATTATACAGAGCCTGTCCCGCCGGCACTGCGTGACAGAATGGAGGTCATTGAACTGCCCGGCTACACAGAAACCGAAAAACTCAACATCGCAAAAAAATATCTGGTCACCCGCCAGATTAAAGAGCACGGCCTAAGCAAAAATCGATGTACCATAAAAGATGACGCAATACTTTCGATAATCCAGGGCTACACACGCGAGGCAGGGGTCAGAAATCTCGAAAGAAATATCGCCGCTATCTGCCGCGCCGTCGCTACGGAAATTGCAAAAGCCAAAAAAAGACGAGCAACAATCGGCAAAAAAGACCTGGCGAAAATCTTAGGCCCTGTGCAATTTGAATCGGAGCTGGCACTGCGAACAGGAATACCCGGCGTCGCAACCGCCCTGGCCTATACGCCCGCCGGCGGTGAGCTGCTCTTTATTGAATCCGCCTATATGCCCGGCAAAGGTAACTTACAACTGACAGGCCAAATCGGCGACGTTATGAAGGAAAGCGCACAGACCGCATTTTCCATCGTAAAGGCAAACGCCAAAAAACTAAAAATTGACCCCGACAGATTCAACAAATTCGATTACCACATTCACGTCCCCGCAGGAGCGGTTCCTAAAGATGGCCCAAGCGCCGGTGCTGCAATGTTCACGTCACTGGTCAGTCTGCTTCTCGGCAAACCGACTCGGCCGGATGTAGCAATGACAGGCGAAATAACTTTACGAGGCCTGGTCTTACCCATTGGCGGCCTGAAGGAAAAAATCTTAGCTGCAAAGCAGGCCGGAATAAAAACCGTCATCCTACCCGCTCGAAACAAAAAAGACCTCCCCGAAGTCCCAAAGAAGCCAAAAAAAACCTGCAATTCAAATTCGTCAAGAACACAAACGAAGCCCTACGGATCGCCTTAAACACGGACTAAACCTTTACTGTCATTCCTGCGAAAGCAGGAATCCACTCCCCATCATTGCAAAGCTCTTCCATATAATCAACTACAGATACCAACGATTTAATCCTCATTTTTCGAGCGGTAGCATCCAAGTTTCACAATTCGTTAATCTGACTCTCTAACCCCGGATTATTACTAATTATTTGGCGCTTAACATATTCAACATAATCTTCATAATCTTCTGGAACGTTATTCTCCCGCAGCCCACACATGATGTACTTGACATACTCACAAGAAGTCTGTATCCATTTTTTCCTGTCTTTGCCAATGTAAGTCCAAACTCGTGATTTTCTTGAACCATCAGGCAATATCACATCAATAGTTACTCTCTTATAGTTCGTGCACTCTCCTTCAATTTCGTCGAGAGATTTACGACTACCTGATTTATGTCTATCGATCAAATCCTCTGGAATCTCGTATAGAACACCCCAAATAGTTCTTCCCATTCCAGGAGTAATATCGGCAGCAGCACAGCAATTGGTCTTGCTCCAAATGTCAAAAACCAGTTCAAATTTGTTAACTGTACATGCAATATCAACACGTTCAGCGCCGTCGTTTAGCCGACAAGGTGAATTAAGCCGTTTAGACCACATATTGGAACCATATTGAAAAACAAGTGACACTATCATAACTCCAAAAGTCGATACATAGTAGCCAATGTCAAAACTAATACTAACCGACACTAACTCTTTTCGATAGCCTTTACAACCCTTACTACATCAACCATTTCAGCTACATCGTGGACGCGGACGATTGAGACGCCCGCTGCGGCGCACAAGGCAACCGTTGCAGCGGTGCCGAATATCCTTTCCGACGGTTCTTCTTTGCCGGTAAGCTTGCCGATAAAGCTTTTTCGGCTCGTCCCAATAAGCACCCGATAGCCGGAAGCCACAAATTTATCAATATTTCTCAAAAGTAAAAGATTGTGCTCTAATGTCTTACCAAAACCGATTCCGGGGTCTATAAAAATCTTCTTTCTGTCGATGCCGGCATTTTCGGCTCGCCTGGCCCGTTCTAAAAGAAACTGCAAAACATCATTAACCACATTATCGTATTTCGGCTCAATCTGCATCGTTGCGGGCCTCCCCTGCATATGCATTAAAACAACCGGCATATCGTGTTTGGCCGCCAGCTCTGCCATCCGCTCATCACTCAAAGCAGTTATATCATTTATCATACCCGCTCCTGCTTCCAAAGCAGCTTTGGCAACTTCATGCTTGTATGTATCAATACTAATCGGCACATCTATCTTTTTGCAAAGCGCCTTTATCACAGGAACCACGCGTTTTATCTGCTCATCAGCAGAAACCGACGCAGAACCCGGCCGAGTCGATTCGCCGCCTACATCTATTATCGCAGCACCGTCGGCTGCCATTCGCAGACCGCGCTCAACGGCCTTAGCGGCATCGAAAAACCAACCGCCGTCGCTGAAGGAGTCCGGCGTAACATTCAACACCCCCATAACAATACAGCCCGCCGAAAAATCCAGTCTCCCCCTCGGCCATTCAATTATATTTTCAGCGTAACTTTTCACTTCTCACTCGTTTTGAACCCAATCCCCGCCAGCTTTTTAGCCAAAGTGCTGCTTCTGTCTTTAACAATAACTTTCGTATTCTGAAATTCCCTGCGGACAGGATAATTCTTCCGCAGGCTATCAAAGAACTCTCCTCTTTTCTCCACCGACTTTTCCAGAATCCGCCTCAGCCGGATGTCATCTTCTCTGATATCGTAAATCTTCTGAACAGCATTAGCCAGCGCATCCTGTTCACTATTTGTGCTCGTCTCTATTCTCAACTGGCGGATAGCAGGCTCAGGCAAAAAATCTTCTACGTCAAATCCGGGACCAACTCCAAAATATTCACAGACCTCCTTATAAATCATAATCATACCTGTAATTTTGCCGTCCAGCGAATAGCCGGCAATGTGCGGCGTGCCGATATCAACCATTTCCAAAAGTTTCGTATCAATATTCGGCTCATTTTCCCATACATCAAGCACGACGGCTCTCAATCGCTCCGACTGTATCGCTGCTTTCAAAGCATTGCTGTCAACCACACCACCGCGCGAAGCATTAATAAATACACATCTTTCCTTAAGCGATTTGAAAAACTTTTCGTCGGCCAAATGATACGTCTTGTCAACGCCCTCAAACGTCAACGGCGTATGAAGTGTTATAAAATCGCAATCAAAAAGTTCTTTTAACGGCAGATATTTTGCCTTGCTGGTTTGTCTTTGCAAAGGCGGGTCGTTCAGATAAATCTGCATACCTAAAGCCGCACACTTATTTGCCACCCTGCTTCCGACATTACCTACGCCTATAATGCCTATTGATTTGTCTTCCAGGTCAATACCGTACTTTAGCCCGATTTCGAGCAGCCCGGCAATAATATATTCTGCTGCAGAGTTGGCATTCGAACCCGGTGCTGATGCAAAACCGATATTGTTCCGCCGAAGAAAGTCAATATCGATATGGTCAAGGCCGATAGTGGCGGTAGCCACAAAACGCACCTTGCTGCCGACCAACAAATCCGCACTCACCGGCGTGACACTACGAACCAAAAGAACATCGGCATCGCTAACAATACCCGGCGTTATCTCTCTGCCGCCAACAATTTTAACCTCGCCGATGGAAGAAAAGCACTCTGCCACAAACGGAATATTGACATCTGAAATTATCTTCATCTAATCGCTTCGCCTCCATACGGGCCTTTTATCTAACCTCTTTCATAGGAAAGTCTTATGGACAAGTATATTGAATTCGACACGGATAGCAAGAAAACTGTAGTATATGGCCACATCCCTTTGAAAATTTTGGAAAATTTCCTTTTGACGAAAAAGTAGCTAATACGGTATAGATATAATTGGTAAGGTTTGTGGATTTTAGCTTTCTGATGTGTGGGATCTTTGTGGTTTTCGATAGAGGAGGAGTAAATAATCAATATCACAGATTAGCTGTCTTTTGGCAGAGTCATTTAAAAAAGAGGCTTATACCGAATGATTCGGTATAAGCCCCGAATTGATGCAAATCTGCTATATCACCATCAACAGTGCAATTTAAATTGCCACCTAAATTCCAGCTTACGGTGTCGGCCGATACAGACGAATATCATCAAATAACACCATACCGGAACCGCCGGGCTGCAGATTGTTCTTGTCGCCAAAACCAATAGCAATCGTATTGACATTGGCAAGGTTCACGCCCTGGGCTGCAAACTCCTGCAGGTCGATAGTCCATTCCGTCCAGGTGTCTATCAATGCTGCATTCGGATTATCGTGATAGACCGCCGTGCCGCCGTTGAGAGCTACATACATCGGCTCAGGGTCGGTTAGCGGCCATAGCTGCACCGATGGCCTCGTGCGTCCACGTCAGCGGAGTAACCGCACCGGTGGTCCGGACGTCGGAAAATTCGGCCACACATGTTACACCAGAGTTATGGCTGGTCAGTGCCAGGCCAATATAAACGTTCGTAGCCATAGAGACGGTTTCCGGGTTAGCCGTTTCGGTATTCGCAGCCTGTAGTACCCAATTAACGCCGTCCTCTGAATGATAAGCCGTGAACTGATTGCCTTGGCGCACCAGCTTGACCCAATAGGGCGCTGGAAAACCTCCGGTGTTGGAATTCGACGAGCTCAGGCCTGTTTGCTTTCGGTTCTGGAAGGACTTTCCATTGCTCGGTGTTATGCACACAAAGGCGTGTTTCGAGCCTGGGTCGAGCGACTCACGAATCATCACGCCTGCCTTGGCCCAGCCGTCCGTGTTCTCTACGCTGAGCACCTGCGCGACGATCTCGCCATCACCCGACAACTGCTTATAGGCGTATCGGAACTCGTCGGCCTCGCCCCAGATATCTGTGCCGGCGCCGCTCATCGTGTAGGTGCCGGCCGGTCCCTCTACGAAGCCTGCCGGATTTCCCCTGAACCACAGCGACAATACTCCAACACCTTCTTCGGTCCAGTTACGTGGATAAACCAACGTCATGATTATCTCAGAGTACTTGAAATTGTTTTCGTAGTAAACCGGCATCGACTGGCTGCCGCCGTGAACATTACCTGTCTCGGCAAAAGGAGGCTCAGCATGTCCTGCCATAGAGCCATTCGTTGGGACTTCCCATCCATCTATCCACGTATCAAATATCCTGTCAGGTTCGAAGTCGTTGTAGTCCTCAATACCGTCTATCTCAATGAAGTCGATTACCGTGAAGCTCCATACGTTGCCTTTGCTGATTGTCGCGTCGGTATTATACTCATCGATACGCCAGTAGTAAGGCCCGCCGCCCCATTCAACATCGGGTGGAGTATAAATGGTAACACCCTGGCGGCCTCGATATATACCGGTCGTATCGGATGCATCGGCATCGGCAACAGCGCCTTTATCGGTGCCGAAATAGACATCGTGCCCAGATGCATTATCTCCAGGCGACCAGCTAAGGGGCGTCGCATCTCTGATGTACACTGTTGAGCCATTAGTCGGGTGCGGCTCCCAGGCGACCAACGGGTCACCTCGCATGGCCAGCAGAATCTCTTCGACCGTCAGCGCCTTGTTGTAAAGCCGGACATTGTCCATGACGCCGTTAAAATTGCCCACGCTGGTGTTGTAGGGTTCACAACCAATGTAAAGAGTCCCTGGTGAAGCGCCGAGTGCCTCTGTTGTAATCAATTGTCTGTCCAGCACTCCATTAACGTATGTCCTGATGTAGCCATCGGCTTGAGAATAGATACCAGCGACATGATACCAAACATCCGGCATGATCTCTGTTCCGCCAGCAATATCTCTATTGAGGATGGCCGTGTTATCAGAAGTTCGAATTTCAAATTCAATCTTGTCAGATTGTACGCTCATCTTATAGCCACCATTGGTACCGTCCTGGTTCCCACCAACCTTGTGATCAAGGCCCGAAGCACCAACTTTTATCCACGCCGTGATCGAGACTGCACCTGAAATCCCCAAACTGGGATCGGCCCCGCAATCGAGAAAATCACCATCACCGTCGAATTCCAGGGCATCTCCGTCATACCCGGCTACCCACTGCGGGTCGCCTACAAAGGTGCCATGATTGCCGTGGCCGGACCAATCAACGGCAGTAGTTCCATAGCCTTCATCAAGCTTCCACCAGCCGATAAGACTTGGGTCAGTAATGGCTATAATGGGTATTGTGCTGAAGCTCCAGACATCACCTTTGTGCGTGGTGACGCCATCGAACTCATCGACACGCCAGTAGTAAGTTTTCTCTAACTCAACTGTGCCGGGAATATATGTTGTAGCTGGCTGAGGCATACCCATAACGGCGTTGTTCACATCGTCAAAATTATCGCCGAAATATACGGTGTGTAATTTCGCAAGGAAACCAGCCGTCCAGTTGAGCTCCACATCCGGGGGCACAAACTTGACGCTATCAGCCGGGTTGGGATTATAGGCAGTGTAGGGTGGAATCATAAAGCTCCAGACATTGCCTTGGTATTTCGTAGTACCGTCGGCCTCAACATCATCTATCCGCCAGTAGTAGGTAGTTCCTGGAACAAGGCCGTCCGGATAAGGAAATCCGGGAAAGCCGACAATAAAATACGCCAATGGCAGGTTGCCCTGGAACGCTTCTGGGGTGCCGTCGTTCACATCGTCAAAATTATCGCCGAAGTACACATCGTGCGAGGCTCCAAAAGCACCCGGCGACCACGAAAGGTTTACCCACGTGTCCAGAAATATGGCACCATCATCCGGGTAGGGATTTCCAGCCTTCATGGCAGTGTATTCTGCCAGGCGTATAATGTCATCGACGTTGGCGGGCGCACCTGTTCGGTCGAATATCCGAACAAAACCTCGATACTTATCGCCCTCCACATAATGCTTCACCCACGCCGCTGCACTTCCGCTGCTAATTGTTGCCAAAGGTGTAAGATTCTCCGTAATAGTAACAGATGTCGGCCGCTGCGACTCCCACGTTTCGGTCAGCCCCCAGGCAACTCCTGCATCGGTAAAAACCACTTCGTCGTAAGAGTCATTCGGCCCGCTGGAGGCATTAAATCCCAGTACGCTGGTCGCTCCGGCACTATCCCACGTGACCATGGTACCATCCGAACTTCCCTGGTAGTAAAAAGGCCAATCCGAATACCACACAATCTTGCCACCTGCATCAAGATATTGTCGAAGCGTGCAAGTATCTGACATCGACTCTGCGACGGTATCCGGCACAACGTCCTTACAGAACACGACCACGCTTAACGCTTTGTCGGCGATGTGAGCATCCATCCACGTCTTGAGCTGGTCAGCATCGAGAATCGTGTAGCCGGCAGCCTCCAAAGCGTCTCGCATGCCCTCGCCACCTCCCCCCCAGGCCTGTGGATATCGCGCATCCCAGTAGGCAACACGATCCCAGTTATCACCCACGGCTTGTACCTCAGATATCCCTAACACCAAGGTAAATAAGATTAGATAAATCAATTTCTTACACATAATAGTCCTCCTTCAAAAATTAAATATAGGTTGTTAATTGAAATGTTAAATTTCTACACTTTGAAGCACCTGTACTCGCGTTACCGCAGGTGCGAGCACAAAGCCCTCATTCCAACCCTGTGCCTCGCATAATACATAATAACTCCTCCTCAACCGAAAAGCTACAAAGATTCCACACGTCAGAAGACCCGAATCAGCACATAAATACATACGCTCGCACAAGCCTCACTAATTCTATTTATACCAAATTGGCTAATTTCCCGTCAAGCAAAATCTCTAAAATTATATAACTGCGCGATTGTAGATACGAACATCATCAATCAGGCCGGAGAAGCAGGTTCCAAGTTGCATAGCTTTGACGGTGCCGGCGTAATGGCGCTTTAGGCAGGCAGGTAGATAGGGCATTTTTGGCATTTCTTGACGGAAATTGGGTTTGATTGGGTTTGAATTGGGTTTGAATTGGGTTTGAATTGGGTTTGTTTTTTTGGACTGCGAAAGCGTCTTTTTTTCTGTAATCCTTTGTTATAAGTGAGTTTACGTTCATTTTGGCTTTTTGGAAATTGGGTTTGATTGGGTTTGAATTGGGTTTGTTTTGACCAAGTGTCCAATTGCTTTTATATTCATAAGCCATTTGTGAAAAGATACTTAAATTCATTTGGGTATCCGGCAAATTGGGTTTGTTTTGCATAAAAAGGAGCTGATTTGTAGAGGATTCTCGACAGATGTAGTGCCTTATAGGCACGTAAATAACTGCTGCCTTATAGGCAGGTAAGTTAGTGAAGAGTGAGCTAAAGTGCCTAAAGTGAGCTAAAGTTGGATTCTCGATTCTTGATACTCGATACTGGATTCTCGATTCTGGATTCATGATACTGGATACTCGATACTGGATACTGGATTCAAGAATCTGGGCCGGCTGGCTTTAAGTCCTTGCTGCGCTGCAGCTTACGACATGCAAACTGAAATGTCATCTTCGCCTACTGGTGGTTTATGTTAGCCTTTTGGCAAACATGCGGGTATTTTAATATATTTTCAAACAATGTCAACAAAAAAACGATAAAAAAGCACTTTTTTTAGCCACAGAGAACATTCCAATTGATTATTGAATATTGACTATTGATTATTTTGGGGATTGTGGATTATGGCCAGAGTTTGTTTTCGAGCCAGTTGTCGGCGAGGAGGGCAAAGTCTTTGAAGTCAATTCGGTTG
>Ga0114930_10001370_pt1 | contig 23337 bp, 17 predicted proteins | sample AnhtaG_FD_87300 | JGI IMG/M metagenome (GOLD analysis project Ga0114930, IMG submission 87300) | Deep subsurface microbial communities from Anholt, Denmark to uncover new lineages of life (NeLLi) - Anholt_01485 metaG | ecosystem: Environmental > Aquatic > Marine > Oceanic > Sediment | place... | reverse complement strand
CTGGCGATGGTCCGTCCCTCCCTGTTCGCCGTAGGCGGCGCAATGCCGCTCACCCGCGACCAGACGGCGTGGTGGCGCCGGCTCGGGCCCCCGGAGCCTTCCCCAACCGACCTCGCGCCGCAGGCAGGCGGGGTCTCGCCGCAGGCGCCGAAACCCGACTTGCTCAACTTCATGGCCGCGCGCCTCGTGCTGGCCGGGCCCGGTGCGCCGCTGTACGCGGGCGTCTGGGCGCAGGACGGGCCTGGACTGCGGCCGGTCGCCACCGAGGATCCGGCGTGCCTGTTCGTCAACGACCACGCCCGGCCCCGGGCGTTCTGGGCGCCCGCGTGGCGCGTGGCCGAAGGGGCGGCCGCGGCCGCCGACGTCCTGTCGGACCCGTCGTTCCACGAAACCCTCGAGTGCGTCATCGACCGGGACTCGCTCGGGTACAACCAACTCATCGAGATCGTCCCCGGCCCGCGGTCGCCCGAGGACGCGCCGCCGGCAGGGCCGGTCGATCCGGTGACGTGCTCGATGACGGAGATCCGTCCCGAGCGCGTACGCATCCGGGTCGTGGCCGGCGAGCCGGGGGTCACGGTGCTTGCCGACACCTTCGACCCGAACTGGAGCGCCACGCTTGACGGGGCGGCGTGTCCCATCCTGCGCGCGAACGGCATCTTCCGAGGCATTGCCACGCCGGCCGGCGACCACGAGATCGTGTTCGTGTATAGGCCGGCGCCGTTGATGGCCGGCATGGCCGTATCGCTGTCGGCCGTGGTCCTGCTGGGTCTCATGGGCTTTGTCGCGTTCGTGCGCGGGTAAGGCCCCCGTTCGCGGGGGTTAAGGTCCCCCGTTCGCGGTCATGGGGCGCGCCTCAATCTCGTTGACTTCCCCATCCCCCACTGTTACCATGCCGCCCGGCGTCACGGTTGGCGTCAGTGAGCGAGCAGGCGGACCGCGGACAGTCGTAGTGGAAGGAGCATCTTCGATGGCAAGGAAACTGCGTATTGGCTTCATCGGCGCGGGGGGCATGTCGCATGGACACTACAAGCGCCTGCACGCGACGAAGAAGGCCCAGGTGGTCGCGCTGAACGAGCCGAGCGAGAAAATGATCGAGCGGTTCCACGCCCACTTCGAGGACTCGAAGGGCCTCCCGGTGTACGAGGACTACCGCGACATGCTCCGCAACGAGGATCTGGACGGCGTCGTGGTGCTCAGTCCGCACACGGTCCACTTCGAACAGACCAGCGCCGCCCTCGACAAGGGATTGCACGTGCTCACGGAAAAGCCCATGGTCTGCACCATTCGACGCGCCAAAGCCCTGATCGAGAAGGCGAAGAAGGCCAAGCGCGTTCTCATGATCTCGTATCAGCGCCACTACGACCCGCTGTTCCGCTACATGCGCGAGCAAATCGCCAAGGGGGCCATCGGCAAGGTCCAGTACGTCCAGGCCATCCAGAGCCAGGAGTGGCTGCGCATCACCAAGGGCACGTGGCGCCAGAAGCTCGCCCTGTCCGGCGGCGGGCAGCTCAACGACTCGGGCAGCCACCTCGTCGACATCGTGATGTGGGTGACCGGCCTGAAGGTGAGCGAGGTCTTCGCCGTGTCCGATAAGTTTGGCACGGAGGTGGACATCAACTCGTCGCTGGCCATGCGATTCGAGAACGGGGCGATGGGCAGCATGTCGGTCATCGGCAACGCCCCGGGCTGGTACGAAGACCACTCGATCGTCGGCAGCAAGGGCGCCCTCTACCTGCGCCAGGGTAAGGCCGACCCGCTGCTGCAGCAGGACGCCCAAGGCCGGCCCGTCAAGGTCAAGCTCCCGAAGTACACCAAGAACCCCGACTCCAACTTCATCGACGCGATCCTTGGCAAAGACGTGCCGCAGACCCCGCCCGAGTGCGGCCTGCGCACCATCGAAGTGACCGAGGCCGCCTGGAAATCCGCCGCGACCGGCAAGCCGGTCAGAGTGCCCAAGTAGCACACCAGCCCGCAACAGTTGGGCGAGGGGGAGGGCCGGTCCCCCTCGGTAAGCGTGCTTCGCCATGGACCGCCCGAATATCATTCTCCTGCTAGCCGACCAGCACCGCTGGGACTGCACCGGCTATGCCGGCAGCCCCGACGTGCGCACCCCGAACCTCGACGCCCTTGCCGGCCACGGCGTGAGCTTCACGCAGGTCGTCTGCCCGTTCCCGCTGTGTGTCCCCTCGCGGGTCTCGTTGATGACGGGGCAGTACGTCAGCACCCACGGCGTGGCGGGCAACCGCGATGGTCTGCCCGCGACCGCCACCACGCTGCCGGGGCTCCTGCACGCCGCGGGATACGACACCGCCTGCGTGGGCAAGATGCACTTCAACCCCACCTACGCCAACTACGCCTTCAACGTAATGCGGCTGTCTGAGCAGGACGGCGACGGGCGCAACGAGGACGATTACCACAAGTGGCTGAAAAAGCAGGGCGAGATCGACCAGATTGACGTGTGGGATCAGGTGGACCGCGACAGCGCGCCCCCCGAGTACTGGGACACCTTCGGCGCCATGCGGTCCAACCTGCCCGAGGCCCTCCATTCGACGACCTGGGTCGGCGACCAGGCGGTACGGTTTGTTCAACGGGCGCGCGAGCCGTTCTTTCTGTGGGCGGGCTTTATCAAGCCCCACCACCCCTTCGACCCGCCGGAACCGTGGGACCGCCTCTACGACCCGCGCGAACTGTCGCTGCCGGACGGATGCCGGTTCCCGCCACCCGAGGAGGACACGCGGCGTGAAGGGTTCTTCGACTTGCGCGACATGACGGAAGACCGGTTCCGCCGGGTCCTCGCCTATTACTACGCCAACATCAGCCACATGGACCAGCAGATCGGCCGCATTCTGGCCACGCTGACCTCGAGAGGCTTCACGAACAACGTCATCGTGTACTGCGCCGACCACGGCGACTACATGGGCCAGCACGGCCTCATCCTCAAGGGTGGCGCCCGGCCCTACGACGCCCTCATCCGCGTGCCCTTGGTCATCGCCGGGATCGGCGGCCAGCGCCGAGGCCACACCGACCCCGCCCTCGCCCAACTTACCGACGTGACCCCAACACTCCTCGATGCGGCGCGAATACCCCTGCCTGAAACGCTCGAAGGCGCCAGCCTCATCCCCCAGTTGAGGCGGCCCGACGTGCCGCTCCGCGACGCCGCGTTCGTCGAAGGCGGTGGCGGCCTCAAGGTAGCCCGCACCCAACGATACAAGCTCATCGAGACGTCCGACCAGGACCTGCGCGCCCTGTACGACCTTGACAACGACCCGCACGAGTACGACAATCGTTACGGGCATGCGGAGATGTCCCGCGTGCAGGCAGAACTGGAAGCGCAGTTGACGTCGTTTGTCAATCGGCCGCGTCCCGCTTGACGGCGTACCGTGTCTGCGCCGCAGGGGGCGGTCAAGGAGGGCGAGCAATGCGAATACTCACCGTCGCTGTGGCCTTTCTTCTCGCTGTGACCCTGGCAGGGGGCTGCGGACCCAGCACGCCGCCGGCGCCCGGCGGCGCCGAAGCCAAACCCGCGGCTTCCGAGGCCAAGCCTATGGCTTCCGAGGCCAAGCCCGCGGCCTCGGAGGCGAAACCCGAAGCGAAGCCGGCGGCCCCCGGAGGCAAGGAACTACTCAGCGCGGGTTGTACGAAATGCCATGACCTCGAACGCGTCAAGAACTACAGCGGCCAGGAAACGTGGCAAGCCATCGTCGATCGCATGATCAACCAGCGCGGGGCCAAGGTCACCACAGACGACGCGCGGCGAATTGTCGCCTACCTCAACGAGACCTTCCCCAGGAAGTAGGCCACAGCGCAGTCCCTACGGCGAGCGACGCGCACCAACCCGCCCCACGCCGCACGGACAAGGCAGGCGGCCGGGCCGCGCGGTTACATCATCCACTGTACGGGAGCCATGGACCGTACGCCATAGGGTTGTGCGAGGCGCGCCCATAGGCAGGCCGACCCTCAAGACGGCTCACCGCACCCACGGGAAATCGAGTTCCTCCTGCGGCATGCCGCGCCGGCGCACGTGGCGGACCGCGGCGTAGATGCCCCAGGCCACGAGCGCCGGAACCAGCGTTGTTCCGGCCATGTACCTTCCGCTTGCTAGAATCGACCGCCACGGCTGCGTAAGGATGGCGAGGTAGCACGCGAAGGCGCCGCCCGGGAGCGTCCCCCGCACGAGCACGGTCAGGAACTCGTACTCCTGGATCGGTGAGCCGGCGAGGGCGATGTAGAGCACGAGATTGGGGGTGAGCACCGTGAGCGCGTATCGAAGGAAGTGCCAGAGAGCCCACGACGGAAAGGCCGCGCGCGACGCCCACCGGTCTCTGGGCGCTTGGTCAAGCCACCACAGCCATATCACGCAGGACACGATGGTCGACAGGGGGCCGATGGCCATCCACAGCCCTATGAAGTCAATCGCCCCGCCGGACGCCAATCGGGCGCCGCTGACGTGCCGGACATGGGGCCAGAAGGCGCACCCGATCACCGCGAGCATGACAGCCGCCAAGACGTGCCCGGCCCGCCAACGGACGAACCACGGCCGGCCGCCCTCCTCGAGCCGGCGTTGCCAACGCCGCAGAAGCAGTACCTGTAGCACCGGAACGCCCACCACCGTCAGCACAAGTGTCGCCAGAAAGGCGATCTCGCCCGCGCCATCCCTGAGCCAAGCGGCCAAGGCTACAAATATCCCCGTGCTCACGGCGAATCCCAGCGCAGCCACGAGGACAGAGGCAAGCGTCGTCGCTACGATGGCGGCCGCGATGCGACGCGCAACGCCTATCGGCGCCCGCGCGTACCGTAGACTCATCAGGATGCGCTTGCCCAGACGCTGGTCGCGCAGGTCTTCGCGCACCAAGATGTACGCGTCGTCCTCCTCCATGTTTTCATCGCTGCGCAGGTAGGCGCGTGCGCGCTCGGTCATGCGACGCTCAAGCCGCTCGCGCAGATCGGTATCGAGCCCGTGGGCCGCCGCGATCTCGGCGCTCAACGCCCGCAGCTTCGCCTCGGTTTCCGCACTGAGCGTCTCAGGCACGCTGTCGGTCCCTCCTCGACGAGCTCTCAACGCCGTCCTGTCAATGACCCCTCGCGGCGACCTCGATCAGGCAACGACGCCGAAGGTCGGTTTCCTGGTCTTCCACTTCCCCCGAGTGAAATCCGGGCAGTCGACGGGCGCGCTGCCGTCGGCGATGGACTGCTCGGACAGCGGGATAATCGAGGCCATGACGACGGAGTCGTACACGTCGATGGGCGTCTGGGTCTTGTTACGGACGGCGTCGAGGAACTGGACGAGCTCGAGATAGTCGGTGCCGCCATGGCCGAAATTGCCCGACGCGTCCTTCATAGCCGCCCACCAGGGATGCTCGTACTGTTCCTGGTACGGCGCGAACGGCTCCCATTGGTGATACTTGGGGCTGCGGCCCGTGAGGTACACGGACGCGCGGACCTCGTCGTACAGCCCGAGCGTGCCCTGGATGATCCAGCGGTTGTCGTAGGGCCGCGGTAACTGCATGTCGTAGTTGACGACGATCGTCTTGCCGCCATAGGTCTTCACCACCGAGGTGACGATGTCCCCCTGCTGGTATGCCTGCTGGGCGTTGGGGTGGTCCGCGCCGAACTTCCGCGCGAAATAGGCGTTGATCCCGCGCGAACCCGTGGCGGTCGCGGTCAGTGTGGCGAAGTTGTCGCCGCAGTTCACGTCCATCCAACTGAGAACCGGGCCCAGGCTGTGGGTGGGGTATTGGTCCCGGTTGTACTTGATGAGGTACTCGGCGGGCCAGCGCGGGTTGCCGGCCCCGTCCCAGAACCAGTGGTCGATGCAGTCGTGGGAGTGGGCGCAGTGGCAGTGGACGATCTCGCCGAGCAGGCCCTCGCGGATCATGCGCAGCACGGCCAGGTTGTCGCGCCGGAAGCTCCAGTTCTCGAGCATCATACACGGCACGCCGGTCGCCTCGTGCGTGTCCACAAGCTGCCAGCACTCGTCGAAGGACATGGCGCACGGCACCTCGACCCCCGCGTACTTGCCGTGCTTCATGGCGCACACGGCCATGGGCGTGTGCCAGTGCCACGGCGTGGCGATGATGACCGCGTCGAGATCGTCCCGCGCCATCATCTCGCGGAACACCTCCTCGTCCCTCGAGTAGCCCGCCGGCTTGGGATGCCCCGCCTTGACCACGAGGTCCTGGGCACGCGCGAGATGGCTCTCGTTGATATCGCACAGCGCCGGGAACGCCAGGCCCGGCATGCGGGCCATGGTCGACAGCAGCCCTGTACCGCGTCCACCGACGCCGACGACCCCCACCCGGACGGCCTTCGGTGCGGGCGCCGAACCCGTTTCCGCACCGGCCATCGCCGTCCCCAACACCCCCGCCGCCCCTAGCCCAAGAAATTGCCTCCGGTCCATCATGCCGTCCCTCCTCTCGTCTTTCGTCCTTCGCCATCGTAGTCGTAATCGTAATCGTCTTTCGTCCTTCGTAATCGTAATCGTTCCCGCCTCAAGAGGCCAATGAAATCAGAACTACTCGCGCTGAGCCCAACCCCGGCGGGGATCAGCGTCCCTTTCGCCCGCCCTGCCGCGGCGACGACTTCTCCTGAGGAAGGAGATCGAGGTTGAAGTTGCGCTGGACCCTCGGGGCGCCCTCTGGGACCTCGGGCCCTTCCCCCTCAGTATCCTCTTGTTCCTCGACCAACGGCGTGATATCGATCTCGGGAGGTCTGTCTCCTTCAATGGGAGGCCCCTCAGGTGCGCCCGGCGGCGACAGACGCGGCAGCCGGCGTACCTTCTCCGGCGCACCCCAGAACACGCGCCCGCCCGACGCGCCGTCTGGCCGCTCTGGGGACGCCTCGACCGCCGGGATTGGCGGGGACCCGAGCGACTCGGTTGCGACGGGTGGGGTCTCCTCGGGTGGCTCGGGAGTGGGGGGGGAGGGGGTGGGGGAGGGAGATGAAGATGAAGATGGAGAGGCGCCGGGGATGGGGAGGCGGGTGACGCGATACCGCTGGGGGCCGAGGACGGCGTAGGTGCGCCGATGGCCGTTGTCAAAGCCTGTGAACGTGCGTTGCTCGGTGTCGAGCTGCTGGGGCTCGAGGCGCGCCCAGCCTTGGACGGCGTCGTATGCGTGGATGGCGAGGTGTTCGAGGTGCGCGCGGGCGCACAACACCGGCGGGATGTAGACCTGAAGCTGGGTGTCGACGGCCGTCTCCCTCGGGGACTTCTGCACCTCGACGAACAAGGTGAAGGGAACCAGCCCCTCGGGCAGTTCCGTCGGAGACGCCGTCGAGGTCTCGAGCCGCGCCTCGACAGGGGCTTCGGCGTGCAGCGTGACCACGGCCTCAACGCCTTGCGGGCGAAGGTAGAGCACGCGGCCCCGGGCGCTGGCGGCGTGGCGCTGCACGTCTTCGTGATCGAAGCGGGTCACCTTGAAGCGGCGCTCGGCCATGAGGTCGAGCTGGTCGGCGAAGTGCGGCGACGCGGGGTTCTCGGACGCGCCGAAGGGCGCCACGCTCACGGCCCTCGGCTTGTCCCCGAACGCGACGACCATGGCGAAGCCGTAGCCGTAGGTCACGCGCCACTTCCGGTTGTCGTATATGAAGTCGGAGGCCGTGAAGACCGGCTCGCCCGTCATCGCGCCCGGCATCGGGACTTCCCGCGTGCCGCGGCGCACCGTGTGCACCTCGCCCCACGGCACCGAGAGGCTCTGGTGTTCGTTGCGCAGCAAGCGGGCGGCCTCGGCCGCCGCCTCCAGGGCCACGCCCGTTACGTCAGGCGCCTTTGCGGCGAAGGCCTCGAACAGCTCGCCGTCCGACCGGTAGACCTCGGGCGCCTGCATGCGCAGGTGCGACCACCAGGCGTGGAAAAACGTCATGCCCACGCTGTTGGTCTCGGCCAGCCGGTTCCACGTATCGAGCAGGTCGATCCCAACGGCCAGGTCGGGGTGGGCGTTGGCCACGAAATCCGCCCGGGCTTCGGCGAGCGCGACCAACTGCGGGACCGCCCCCGCCGCGAAAGGCACGACCACGTCGTAGAGCATCGTTTGGCAGTCGCGGAACGAGCGTTTGCCCATGCGCAGCAGACGGCGAACGCGTCGCGCGCGGAACGAATCGAGGTCTTGGGCGAACCACGGCGGGAAGTCCTCCGGCGCCATGGCGAGGCCATCGGTGACGGCCCACGGCGGGTTGCCGCAGGCCTGAAGGTAGCCCGAGGCGGGGTTCGTCACCGAGGGCAGGTCCTCGACCGCAATCACTTCGCCCCACGCGAACAGAGGGGCGGCCGCGGGCAGCGGGATCGTCCAGTCGATGAGGGGCGGCGGCTCGGCCTCGGGCGCTTGCTCCTCGCCTTCTTGGGCCTCTTGCGGCGGTGGCGGCGGGCCTTCGGCCACGAACTTGTCGCCCACCTTGACGTTGTACAGGTACGAGATGTTGCCCTCGCGATCGGCATAGAGGATGTGGAAGCACGGCAGTTGGTGCATGGCGACCGCGTCTTCGAACGAGGGCAGGTCCTGGGCGCGGGCCATGTCGACCAGTTGCGCCATGGTCCCGAAATCGCCGTAGCCGCCGACCTGGTAGGAAAACAGCCGGCTTCCCTGGACGTCGATGAGCGGCCCGCGCGGCGTGTCGAAACACACCACCTCGCGCGGAACAGGGCCGTCCGGCGTGGCCACGAAGAAGGTCCGGGCGCTGGTGGCCAGCAGATGCTGCATGGCCACCTCAGGGCCCGGAAACGATCGCCGCATCACGGACTTCGGGTCGCGGCGTACGTTCAGCGGGGGTTCGATGTAGACGTCGGCGAAGTCGGGTTCGTTAGGTGCCAGGGCCCATCCCAGCACCGCGTTGTGCCCTTGCAGGATCACCGGCAGCCCGAACAGCGTGGCCCCCGCCACGTTCATGTCCCCGCAGGCCAGGTGCGCCTCGTACCACTGGAACGGCCCGTCGTAGGCCGTGTGCGGGTTGATCACGAGCAGCGCCTCGGCCGTCTCGGAGCGCGGCGGACCCACGGCCCACGCGTTGCCCGAAACCGCGGCCCGCGACCGGTGATAGGGCCCCTCGAGGTCGAACGGCGCGAAGCTCATCAGGTAGCAGTGCAGCAGCGCCAGAGGGTCCTCTGGCCGCGCGCCGTCGGCCCAGACCGGCGCCCGTTCCGGGTGCTCGACCAGCCAGGCGTTCACGCCCGTGGCGAAGCCTTCGCACAGATCCTGCGTGACCGGGTCCAGGCCGTCGAATACGCGGTGGGCCAGGGCGGCATGGCCCATCTTGAGCGCGAAGGCGTCGGACTCGGCGAAGGGTTCGCCGAAGGCCTCGGCGGCCCGCCCGTTGGCTACGCGATAGGCCGCCAGCATCGGCTCGAGGTGGTCTTGTGCTTGGGCGTAGCCAAAGGCGAAGGCCATGGCGCGGAAGTCGGCGCCGTACACATGCGGCGTACCCCACTCGTCCCGGTACACGGCCGCGCGCCCCCACAGGACCTGCGGGTCAAACGGGTCCTGAGCCCACGCGGCCCCGCTCACGCAAGCCACTACGACGCCCACGGCGCGACCTACGACACCCCGCCAGCGCATTGGCGACCTGTCGTCGTTCCTGGCGAGCCGGCGCCATCGCACCACCATCGAGCGCACGTAATGCCCCGCACGGGCCAAGCCTTGCCTTCTGACTCTTATCGCCACAGTTCAGATTATAGTCTATCGCTCCCGATTCGGGCGACGGGGACTGCCCCCAGGATAGGGCATCCCGTAGGCCGGGTTTGCCAAACCCGGCCTGGGCCCACACGAGCAGCCGTCGTCAGTAGTAGGCCAACGCCTACTGACGCGAGTGAAGGCAGCGGGGCCACGACCCTAATTGAGCAGGCCGTCGTAGCCAGCGGAGATGCGGCGGAGAAACCACCGCGGGAGGTGGGCTTCGCGCTTGCCGAGTTGGACGCCAACGTACTTGGTCACGCTGATGGCCAAGCCTTTGAAGGCGTGGGCGTACTCGCCCCGGGCGGTGAAGTGGGCCCACTCCTTGCGCACGCGATCCATCCCGTACGAGAACTCGTCCTGGAAGGCGGGGTCGTCGAACACGCCCATGCGTTTGAGGGAGATCGCGTTGTCCACGGCGAACTGGAGCTCGCCCCAGAGGGAACGCTCGTGGCAGTGAATCACCGCGGCCTTGGGCTCGTAGATCATTTTCAGGCCGTGTTTGAGCAGGTTGTAGCAGATCCAGTGGTCTTCGGCGACGATGACGTTCTCGTGGAACCTGAAGCGGCGCCAGACCTCGGCGCGGATGGCGCTGTTGGCGTTGGACGAGCGCACGATCCGCAAGCTGCCTGGAGCACCCGACTGCAGCTCGCGGACATCGGGGTGCTCAGGGTAGAGGTACTCGAGCGCGTAGCAACGCAATGGCCCGATCCCCTGTGATGGGAGCTGCTTGCCGTACACGCCGCCGACCAAGGGGTCCTCGAAGGGCGCGATGAGGTGCTTGAGCCACTGGTCGTTGGCGGGGATCGCGTCGCCGGACAGGAGCACGAGGATCTCGTGTTTGGCCATCGAGGCCGCCAGGTTGCGGGTGCGGCCGTGGTGGAACTCCTCGGGGGGGATGACGTGGGGCTCGATCCCGCGATCACGCATGAACTCGACGGTGCCGTCGGTCGAGCCGGAATCGATGTAGACGATCTCGACCGGGCCGTGGTAGTCCTGGCCGGTGATGGTGTCGAAGCTGCGCTCGATGTTGTGCCGTTCATTCTTCATCAAGAGAAGAATGGACACCGACAAAGGACGAGGAGGAGCGGCCGCGACGGATGCGTTGCATTCGAGTCGCGTCACGTAGCGCCTCCTTTGACCATCCCGAGCGAGTTCTCGAGGGCGGCGATTCGGGCCGCCATTCCTTTGGCTCTCTTGCGCTGCCCGGCACGTGCGTAGGCCTGCTGCAGATGCTCCATAAGATAGAGGTTGTTGGGATAGCCTTCAAGCGCTTTTTCGTACAGCGGGATAGCCTCGACGAACATCTCGCCGCGGAAACACGCCTCGCCCATGCGTCGGTAGAGGTCGGGGTCGGTCATACCCTCCTGCATGCAGAGTCTTCCGAAGGCCAGGGCCTCTTGATAGCGTTCGAGTTGGACCAGGCACCACAGGGCGTTCAGGCGCACGCCCGGGGAGGTGCTGCCGCACTCGAGCGCTTCCTTGTAGGCCCGCAGCGCGAGCTCGTAGTGAGTGAGCTCGAACTGGAAATCGCCGAGCACCTTGTGCACGTCCGGCCGTTTGGGGGCGCGGTCTCGCGCGTCGCGCCAGTGGTCCAGGGCGCCGCGGAAGTCGCCCTTCTCGGCGGCTTCGACGGCGAGGGCGATGTGGGTTTCGGGCCGCCGGTCGCGCACGTGGGCGCCATAGCGCGCCAGGACGACGTTGCCCCAGACCGTCAAGCCGGCGAGGCCGCACAGCGCGACGGCCCACCCGGTCAGGATGAGCCGCACGCGGCTCTGGGGTCCGGGGGCCATGCTACTGCGTCCCCCTGCCGCTCAACACGATCCGGACCGTGGCGTACAAGATCCGGAGGTCGGTGACGAGCGACAGGCTGCTGATGTACACGAGGTCGTAGCGGAGGAAGTCGGCCGGCTTGGCAAAAGACGAGCCGAGCACGTGGGACAGGCTGGTCAGGCCGGGGCGCACGGCGAGGCGACGCTCCCAAAGCGGGGTGGGTTGCCCGTTCTGCTCGTCGAACCCCTTCCACAGCGGCCGCGGGCCCACGAGGCTCATGTTGCCTTTGAGCACATTGATGAGCTGGGGAATCTCGTCGATCTTGTACTTGCGGATGACGTAGCCGACGGGCGTAACGCGCGCGTCGTCGCGCGCGGCCCGAATCTGATCGCTCTCGTTCTCGTCAGGGGGCGCCATCGACCGGAACTTGATGATGTTGAAGGGCCGTCCGTCCTTGCCTTGACGCTCTTGGAGGAAGAAAAGCGGCCCCGGGGACGTCCACTTGGTGGCTAAGGTCGTAGCGATGAAAACCGGCAGTAACGTCAGCAGACCCACGCCGGCGACCGCGACATCCATCGCGCGCTTGACGTAGAGGTAGGGCGTCGCAAGCTGGCCCCCGCCCACCTGGATGAGGGGAATGCCCGCGATGGCCAGCAGATTGCTGTGGTGAAACAGCAGCGTGTCGTGAAGCGTCGGATACAAGAAGGTCCGACGGCAGTGTTCACCGCAGAACTCGAGCACGTCCGCCAGTTGCCCGCGGTGTTCGTCCGGCACCGTCACGATTACGTCCAGCGGCGGTCCGGCGAGTTGACCCGACGGCGTGTTGCGCGGTTCTACGATCCCTTTGAGGGTGTCCAAAGTCACGTACCGCGCGTCGGCCGAGCCCGAGGCACTGTCCGAGATCTCCCTGGCGACCCGTTGACCCTCGGCCGCGTCGCCCAGGACGTAGAAGAAACGCCGCAGCGAGGCGAACCGGGTGCTCAGGCGCGCCGCCCCGTAATGCCACAGGCCCAGGAGGGCCGACGCCAGAACGACCCCCAGAGCCAGTTCGCGCCGGCTGATCACCCGCAGTTCGATGGGGACCAGCGCGGTGACCACGAATTCGGCCACACCGGTCGCGGCCAAAGCGATCACCGTGTAGTAGACCGCGTCAAAACGGTCGCTGATCACCGAGGTCCGGTACGCCCCCGCCATTACCGCCGCCGTCAGAAACAGCCCAAGGCAAATCAGCCGATCTCGCTGCATAAGGACGAAATCGACCTGGTAGATGGTGTCGAGGCGCGCCAGCGTGGCAAGGCTCAGCGCCACCCAAAACACCACAATGTCGGTGAGCAGGTATAGTACCAGAACCTGGCGCTCTTCGTGGACATGGGTCATATCTGTCGCCGAAGTCCCTGTAAAAAAACAACTTAGGCCCAGGCAATCAAGGCGGCAACCACCATATCACAATAATAGCAGATGCGACAAGTGTTTCGTGCCGTGCAGTGTAATCCGCCGAATTCCTCAGTCTCAACGCGTTATCCAATCGGCACTTATGACGCGGTGCCGGATGGACTTACCGGCCCCGCAGCCGTACGAATAGGTGATATGGATGAGCCCGTCGCGGGTCTGGATGACCGAGGGGTAGCCGAAACTGCCGCCACCATCGCCACACGGCTCGACGTGGCGCTTCCATGGCCACGTGTCGCCCTCGTCGGTCGACAGGGCCACGGCAAGGCGGTGGCGGCCCAGTTCGGTGTCGTTGAAGACCATGAGCCAGCGTCCGTCCTTCAGGCCGATGACCTCGAGGCTCGAGCCGGGGTTCGGGATATCCGTATCCACGGCTGCGGACCACGACTCGCCGTCATCTTCCGATAGGCTCATCAGGACCCGGTTCGGTACGTCGCCGCTGTCGCGCAGGTAGGCCACGATGGTCCCGCCGGTCTTGCGCACGAGCGTGGGCTGAATCGGCCCGAGGCCGACCAAGGGCCCGCTGGCGCGCCACGTGGCCCCGGCATCGTCCGAAATGGCCATCAGGCACGTGTTGAACCCGTCGGAATACAGGGGCAGCAAAATCCGGCCCCCGGGCAGCACCAGCGGGTGGATCCGCGTCATCCATCCGGTCTGGCGCTTGTAAGGGTCCCCGGCCGCCTCGACCAGCATCCGCGCGTACGGCAGCGCGTATTCCGCCCACATCCCCTCGTCAGGCGCCACCTCACGCAGTTTCTCCTCGAGGGTCTCCGCGAAGGCCTCGCCCGGCTTGAGCTGGATGACGTCCTGCCACGACCAGTCCGGCGGCCCGTCGCCTTGGAAGTCCTCGGCCCGCCGATACTTGAGCACCGAGCACTCCCACCGCTGCGCCAGCACCGCGATCCAGAACAGCCACAGCCTATCCTGCCCGTCCACGAAGAGCACCGGGTTGCAGTCCGGAAACCCCGGCGTGTCCGCCATAAGGAACACCGGACTCCACGCCCCCGCCTCTTTCTTCAACCGCGCCCCCTCGATCCGCACGTCGTCCGCGGTCCGTTCCCCCGACCCGTGGAACCAGCACACCAGGAGGTCCCCGTTCGGGCACTCGACAATGCTGCTGGCATGCACGTGGTCCTTCACCAACGGGAAGATATTCTCGGACTCGTTGACGGGGGCCGCGGCGGCGATGGCAGGCGCCAATAGGACGAAAACGACTGTGAATCGGGATGTATTCATCGTTGCGGTCTCCTGCACCCTACCTTTGGCTTCATCAGGGGGATTAGACGCGACGGACCTAGCCAAATCAAGTCGGGGCCGGGGGCATATCACCGGCAACGGCCCGCGCGATGAGCCGCAGCGCCTCGGCGTAGTCCGGCGGCTCTTGGATGAGGGCCGCGCACAGGCGCTCGATGCCCGGGGCGTTCAGCGCCTCGGCCCCGGTGGCGCGACGGCGGCGTTCGTCCGTTCGGTACGCGTAGAGAATCTCGGCCGCGTAGGCCGGCTTAGCGATCTCGTTGCGCGGCTTGCCGCGCTGGATCTGGGCGAGCGCTTTGGCAAGGCGTTCGGGAGAGCCGCGGGGCAACGGGTCCTGCCCCGGGCGCAGCTCGTGAGCGATGTTTACGGCAGCGGGTTGCTCGAGTTTGGGCAACAACCAGCGCCGGAGCTCCTCTTCGAGAACGCCCGCGAGGATCAGGTCCTCGGGCGGCGCATTTCCTCCGCTCCTAAGCAGTCGCAACATCTGCTGAGAGCGATCCGAGAAGACGTCGAACCTGGGAATCCACTCGTCGAGGGCGCGCCCGACGGGGTCGGGCAGCGTAGCGGCCACGGTGACGGACCGGCGGTCGAAGGTGCACTCGCACGCGCCGCCGTGGTCGTCTTCGATGACGCGGCGGAAGGACGCCGCGTAAGCTTCGTCCATGGGCGTGCGCTCGGCGCCCTCGATGGTCATCAGGCACTCGACCGCACGCGCAGCGGCCTGGTACTCGAAGAGCAACGCAATCGAACCGCCGCGGGTGACGGCGCCGGCGGCAAGCCTGAATGCGTTGACGAACAACGTGCGCAGCCGGTCACGCCGAATGACGACCGGAGGCAGCTCGGAGGCGAACAGGGTCTCGAGCTCAACCGCGCGGGTCGCGAGCCTCTCCCTGAACTCGCCGGCCACCTCGTTCAAGAGCGCCTCGAGGTCGGCCGGTTCTGTGCGAGACCCCTCGCCGTCGAGTATGGCCAAGGCCGCCTCCACGGCATCGAGGGCGCCGTCAGCCGCCCCGCGCGCGCAACAGGCCGCGGCCCGCTCGACGCACTCGTAGAGCCGGTCCGCTTCGGGGGCCAGTTCGGGCAGCTTGCGCACGCCCCGCAGTCGCAGGAGAAGCCCGTTCGGCCTCTTGTCGAGGCGTCCGCCGCGCGTGGCGAGGGTCCAGCGGCGCCCGAGCTCCTCGAGCGCGATGGGAATCAGGCCCTCGACGTGCAGCAACTCGGGGACCCTGCCCGGGCCGTCGAAGCTCAGGGCGACGTAGGGGGTTTCGTCCTCCTCGAAGACCTCGATGATCAGGGCGGATTCCGCCTCGAGCGCGGCGCCCTGAATGACGATGCACAGGCAGTCGCACGTGCGCACGGCGTCGCCGATGCAGTCGCCGACCCGTTCGATGTGGACCTCATGGGTCTCGTCGGCGAGGTCGTCCAAGCGCTGCTTCAACGCGTCGGCCGGGTTGTACGTCTCGTAGCTGGGCGGCGCATGGAGCCCGAGGTAGGTGGCCGACGCTTGAAGCGCGCGCAGGATCTCGTCCAGGCGCTCCCTAGACCTCAAGTGTTCGCGGGCATAGGAAAGCACCGGTTCAATGGGTTGGAGCACGTCGTCCATGGCGTGTGCTGAGTGTAGCAGAGCGGTTTGGCGTTTCCCAGGCGCACCAAGGTCGACGTGAAAACGGCGATGAGCAAGCAGACTGCGAGCGATTTTGACTGATGTTTGCGGGATTAACTATACTCCCCCGGCTTGTTCCCCCTCAGAAAGGAGGTACCTTTTCTTGTTCGGTGGCCCCGCAGAAATGGCCTGGGTGGTCGGGCATTATGTCTGCCTGCTGTTCTCGCTGTGCTTCCACGAGGCGGCGCACGCAATCGTGGCCAACCGGTGCGGCGACCCTACCGCCAGGCTGCTCGGACGCGCCACGCTCAATCCCCTGGCCCATATTGACCCCATCGGCACGGTCGCCATGCCGCTGCTGATGATGTTCACCGGCTTCCCCTACCTGTTCGGCTGGGCTAAACCGGTGCCGGTGAATCCGCGCAACCTGCACAATATGCGGCGCGATGAGGTCCTCGTGTCGGCGGCCGGGCCGCTGTCCAACATCCTGCTCGCGCTCACGTTGCTCGTTGTCCTCAAGGTCGTCGTGTTGGCCGCCAGCATGTCCGGGCAGGTCGGTCTCCTTTACATCCTCATGAAGATTCTCTCCTACATGGTCATGATCAACTTCCTGCTCGCGCTGTTTAACCTCATTCCTGTCCCGCCGTTGGATGGAAGCCGGCTGCTGTATCCGGTCCTGTCGCCCGGCGGCAAACACGCGCTCGAGCAGATCGGCCCCTTCGGCATCATCATCGCCATCCTCGTGGCGCGCCACGTGCTGCCGGTCCCGATGGGCCTTCTGGCGCAGTTCGTCAACTGGTTCGCATTCTGGGGAGTCAACTGACCCCGCCCTCTGCCAAGGACCGCCCCGGCCCGTTTCTGCTATAATCCCGCCTTCATTCAGCCCAGTGCGGGCGGCAACCCGAGATTCGCTGGACAGCCGGGAGCAGACCATGGATTTGCCGAAGAAATACAAGCCCCAGGAAACGGAGCGGCGCTGGCTCGAGCGCTGGAAAGAGACGGACATCTATGCGTGGGACCCGGGCCGCGGGCGCGACGAGACCTTCGCGGTGGACACGCCCCCGCCTACGGTCAGCGGGTCGCTCCACGTGGGCCATATGTTCAGCTATTCGCACCAGGACTTCATCGTGCGGTTCCAGCGGATGCGGGGCAAGAACATCTTCTTCCCCATCGGCTGGGACGACAACGGGCTGCCCACCGAGCGCCGCGTACAGAACCTGTACAACGTGCGTTGCGAGCCCCACCTGCACTACGACCCGGACCTCAAGGTCGAGCGCGGCAGGAAGGGTGAGCCCACGCCGATCAGCCGCCCAAACTTCATCGAGCTGTGCGACGAGGTCACCAACGAGGACGAGGAGGCCTTCCGCCGGCTCTGGACGCGGCTCGGCTTGTCCTACGATTGGGACCAGGAGTACGCGACCATCGACGAACACTGCCGCACGATGTCGCAGTACAGCTTCCTCGGGCTGCTCGATGCGGGCGAGATCTATCAGGCCGAGCGGCCCGTCATGTGGGACGTCGGGTTCCAGACCGCCATCGCCCAGGCCGAGATCGCCGAGAGGGAACTCGCCAGCGCCTTTCACTTCGTCCGATTCGGCATCGAGAACGGCGACCGCGACTACGTCGTCATCGCGACTACGCGGCCGGAACTGCTGGCCTCGTGCGTGGCCGTGCTGGCGCACCCGGAAGACGAGCGGTACAAGAGCCTGTTCGGCAAGCGCGCCATCACGCCGCTGTTCCACGTGCCCGTGCCCATCATGCCCGACCCGCTCGCCGACCCCGAGAAGGGCACCGGCATCGTGATGGTGTGCACCTTCGGCGACCAGACCGACGTGGAATGGTGGCAGAAGTTCGACCTGCCCACGCGCCAGACAATCGGCCGCGACGGCGTCATGCTGCCCGTCACATTCGGCGAGCCAGGGTGGGAAAGCCTCGACCCGGACGCCGCGAACGCCGTCTACGCGCAGATGGCCGGCCAGTTCGTCAAGAAGGCCCAGAAGACCATCATGGCTATCGCGGAGGACATGGAGGGCGTCGTGGACCGCCCGAAGGAGACCCTCACCCACGCGGTGAAGTTCTACGAGAAGGGCGACCACGCACTCGAACTCATCCCGACGCGGCAGTGGTACACGCGGCTGCTGGACAAGAAACAGGAGCTGATCGAGCAAGGACGAAAGATCGCGTGGCACCCGGAGTTTATGTTCAAGCGCTATGAGACCTGGGTCGAGGGCCTGAACCAGGACTGGTGCCTGAGCCGGCAGCGCTACTTCGGCGTACCCGTTCCGGTCTGGTTCCGGCTGGACGACGAGGGCCGGGTGCTGCATGACGAGCGCCTGCTGCCCGACGTTGCCGACCTGCCGGTAGACCCGCTCAACGAAGCGCCCAACGGGTTCACGGAAGACCAGCGCGACCAGCCCGGCGGCTTCACGGGCGACCCGGACGTCCTCGATACGTGGGCCACGAGTTCCCTCTCGCCCCAGATCGCCACCAAATGGTTCAAGGACGAGGCGCGCCATCGCGGCCTGTTCCCTATGGACATCCGCCCGCAAAGCCACGAGATCATCCGCACGTGGGCCTTCTATACCATCGTCAAGGCCTACCTACACGACCGCGAAGTCCCGTGGCACAACGTGGTCATCAGCGGCTGGATCCTCGACCCCGACCGCAAGAAGATGTCGAAAAGCCAAGGCAACGTGGTGACGCCCGAACCCCTGCTCGATCAGTTCGGCGCCGACAGCGTGCGCTACTGGGCCGCCCGGGCCCGGCTCGGCGTGGACACGGCCTATGATGAGCAGATCTTCAAGGTCGGCAAGCGGCTGTGCACCAAGCTGTTCAACGCCAGCAAGTTCGCCATCGGCCGGTTCAGCGAGGTTGACCCGGGGCTGCTCGGGGCGGACAAGATAACGGCCGAGACCGACCGGGCGGTCGTGGCACAGGTGCGGCCCTTGATCGAGCGCGTGACCGACGCCCTCGAGCAGTTCGACTATGCCCAGGGGTTGAGCCTGACCGAGGACTTTTTCTGGCGCACCTTCTGCGACAACTACCTCGAGCTGGCCAAGTCGCGCACCTACGAAGAGGAACTCACCGAGGGGCGGCTGTCCGCCGCCTCGACGTTGCGCCTGCTCCACCGCGTCCTCGTGCGTATGCTGGCGCCGTACTTGCCCTTCCTGACCGAGGAGGTCTGGCACTGGTGTTACTCCGAAGACGACGACATGCAGGAGTCCGTACACCGCAGCCCGTGGCCGTCGCTCGAGGAGTTGGCCGCCATACCCGAACCGGCCCATCCGCTGGCCTATGACGCGACCGTGGCCGTGATCGACGCGGTGCGCAAGGCGAAGGCGGACGCCAATCTCAGCATGCGGGCGCCGGTGGCCCGCGTGACCGTGAGCGGCAAGCCGAACGCCCTCGAAGCGGTCAAGGCCACGGCCGGCGATATCGTCGGTATGCTGCACATCGATCAGCTCGACTTCGCCGAGGGAACCCCGGAAACCGGCTGGGTGTCCGTCGAGACCCGGATCGATGAGGGATAACCGCACGACGCGCTGATGGTCTCGGTGGTGTATTATCGAGGTGAAGGCGCGAGTAATGGCTGGTCTGGGCGATATTGGGCTTGGCGCCGTCGGCGGCGTCCGCCAGGCGCCGGTAAACGACCCCCTATCCGGCGCGGCGCGGCAATTGGCCCCCGCCGAGCAGCGCCAGGTCGAGCGGCTGCGGCAGCGCGACCGCGAGGTGCGCCAGCACGAGCAGGCCCATCTCGCGGCGGCCGGCCCCTATGCGCGGGGACGCGCGAATTTCTCGTACACGGTCGGCCCGGACGGCAAGCGCTACGCCACCGGCGGCGAGGTCGAGATCGACGTGTCGCCTGCGGCCACGCCGGAAGCCACGGTGCGCAAGATGCGGGCCGTCAAACGGGCCGCCGTCGCACCGGGGGACCCATCGCCCCAGGACCGCGCGGTCTACGCGGAGGCGGCCCGCCTCGAGATTGAGGCGCAGCGCGAGGCCGCCCAGCAGCGCCCCGAGTTCGACCCGCTCCGCCCCGACGCGTTGGGCCAGGACGCCGCGTTGGTCCAGGGCTCGGGGCCGGGACTGCCCGGCCTCATCCAAGAAGCGTTCCGGCCCTCGGCCGAGGCGGTGGCCCAGTTGTACCGGGGATTAGTGGCGGGGGCCATGCCCTCTGTGGGGGCCGCGGTTGACGTGGCGGTGTGACGGCGCTCGACGTCCTGCGTTCGGACTCGGGCGTGCCGGCGCAGGTCGAGACGTGACCGGGCAGTTGCCCTCACCGCCGGGCATTATGTATACGACAGACGAAAGCGATTCGACGAACGAAAGGAGGAAAACCTCATGGAACGCCGGACTCTGGGACAGAGCGATCTGGAAATCCCGGTGGTATCTTTAGGGGCGTGGGCGATTGGCGGGTGGATGTGGGGCGGCGCGGACGATGAGGCCTCGATACGGGCCATTCAGAAAGCCATCGACGTGGGCATGAACTGCGTCGATACGGCCGCCATCTACGGCATGGGACACTCGGAGCGCATCGTGGGCAAGGCCATTGCCGGGCGGCGCGACGAGGTCATCGTCGCCACGAAGTGCGGGCTCCGCTGGAATCTCGAGCAGGGCCAGCCGTTCTTCGAGTCGCGCACGCCCGACGGGAAGCCCTGCACCATCTACCGCAACCTGAAGCGCGACTCGATCAAGTACGAGTGCGAACAGAGCCTCCAACGGCTCGGCATCGACGTAATCGACCTGTACCAGTGTCATTGGCCGGACGCGACGACCCCCATCGAGGAGACCATGGGCGCGCTGGTCGAGCTCCAGGAGGAGGGCAAGATCCGCGCCATCGGCGTCAGCAACTTCACCGCCGAAATGATCGAGGAGTGCCTCAAGCACGGACCCCTCGCCAGCGACCAGCCCAAGTACAACCCGCTCGAGCGCGAGATCGAGAGCGACGTCCTCCCGTTCTGCGTCGAGCGCAACGTCGGCATCCTCACCTACAGCCCCATGGCCATGGGGCTCATGACGGGCAAGGTGACCGTGGACCGCGAGTTCAAGGGCGACGACACGCGCAAGGACCGCGCCTGGTTCTCGAAGGAAAACCGCGGGCGCGTGCTCGATATGCTCGCCAAGATCCTGCCCATCGCCGACGGACATGACGCCACGCTGGCGCAGGTGACCCTCAACTGGGTCCTGTCCCAGAAGGGCGTGACCTCCGTCCTCGCGGGCGCGCGCACCGAGCAGCAGGTCCAGGAAAACGTCAAGGCCGCCGACTTCAAACTCACGGATGACGAGATCGCCACCATCCGCACGCTCGTCGAGGAACTCGGCGACCCGGTCTGACGCCGTTGCGGATTGCGAACACAGGAAGGACCGTCTCTCATGGAGAAGAAAACCGTTCGTGCGGGGATTGTGGGTGCCGGGTTTTCGGCCACGTTCCATTACGAGGCCATCCGGAAGGTCTACGGAACGAATGTCGACGTCAAAGGCGTGTATGCCCTTGATACCGCTCAGGCCCGCGAGTTCGCCGCCGCGCGCGGCATCCGCCCCTATGACTCGCTCGATTCGCTGTTGGATGACGTAGACGTGGTCCACGCCTGTGTGATCGTGGCGGCGCACGAGGAGGTGGCGGCGGCCGCGCTCGAGCGCGACCGCTTCGTCATCGTCGAGAAACCGCTCACGGGCTACTGCGGCGATGGGACGGACGCCTTCCACGGCGACACGTTCCCGAAACAGGACGCGCTCGAGCACGGGCTGGCGAGCGTCGAGCGGATGCTTGAGGCCGAGCGCAGAAGCAAGGGCCGCATCCTCTACGCCGAGAACTGGGTCTATGCGCCCGCCATCCAGCGCGAGCGCGAGGTCCTCGAGAAGACGGGCGCGCAGATCCTGTGGATGCACGGCGAGGAATCACACTCCGGGTCGCACAACCCGACGTATGCCTACTGGAAGTACTCCGGCGGCGGCGTCATGATCGGCAAAGGCTGTCACCCGCTCACCGCCGCGCTCTACCTCAAACGCGTCGAGGGTCGCGCACGCGACGGCAACCCGATCAAACCGAAAGCGGTCTCGGCCCGCACCCACGCCCTCACCCGCCTGCCCAACTTCCGCGACGAGGGCCACATCCGACGCGACTACTACGACATCGACGACTTCTCGGTGATGCACGTGGTGTTCGAGGACGACACCGTCGCCACGGTCTTCGCGTCGGACATCATCCTCGGCGGCATCCACAACTGGCTCGAGGTCGCCGCCAACAACCACCGCACCCTCTGCAACATCAACCCCAACACCGCCATGCAGGTCTACAACCCACTCGATGCCAATTTCGACGACGTCTACACCGTCGAGAAGATCGAGACAAAGCAGGGCTGGACCAACATGCCGCCCGACGAGGATTGGTTCACCGGCTATCCCCAGGAGATCGAGGCCTTCTACCGCGCCGTGGCCTACGGCGACCCCGTCGAAAGCGACAGCGGCCTCGCCGCGGACGCCATCTCGACCATCTACAGCGCCTACGTCTCCGCCGAACGCAAAGGCGCGGAGGTGGCGGTCAGGGCTTTCTGACGCCGCAGTGATCCGCGTGCTATGATGGCATCGGCAGGCAGGACACCGAGGAGACAATTATGGGAATCACGTTCATCGAGGGCACGGTCACGGGCCCGACAGGCGAACAGCGGCAGGTGGAATTCCTCATCGACAGCGGGGCCAGCTATTCGCTACTCCCCGAGCAGGTGTGGCACGCGGTGGGGCTTCAGCCAAAGCGCGAGGTGACTTTCACCTTGGCCGACGGCACGCATATCCGCCGGCGCGTCTCCGAGTGCCACATCGCCCTCGCTGATCAGGAGGGCCACACGCCGGTCATACTCGGAGAGCCCGGCGATGGCCAAGCGCTACTCGGCGCAGTGACGCTCGAAGTCCTTGGGCTGGTCCTGGATCCTTTCAAACGCACGCTTCGATCCATGCAGTTCCATCTGGCCTGACAAAAAACGGCCGTCTTCGGAGTCCGGGCTCCAGTTTGCCCCTCGGGGACACTTCCACCGGCATCCGCCTTTAGAAGCAAAGCGGAGTCTGAGTCCCGAGAACGAGAAAGGGCATAGACGTGACCGACGAACAGTGGCGAGGGCTCTTGGCTGTCGTTGGGGGGGAGCGACTCGACCCCTTGCCGGTGGGGTTTATCATCGACAGCCCGTGGCTACCAAACTGGGCGGGGATGTCGATCCTCGACTACTACGCGAGCGGGTCACTCTGGTTCGAGGCCAACCTCAAGGCCATCGAACGGTTCCCGGAGGTCTGGTTCCTGCCGGGGTTCTGGGCCGAGTGGGGGATGTGCACCGAGCCCTCGGCCTTCGGCGCGCGTTGCGTGTTCCCCGAGAACGAGTTCCCCTTCGCGGAAAAGGTGCTCGAGGGCGACCCGATGACGGGGGCGATGTCGGGGTTCGAGAAGGTCAAGAAACCCAACCCGCGTACCGACGGCCTCGCGCCCTTCGTCCTCAAGCGCCTCGAACACCTCGAGCCGCGCATCAAGGAGGCGGGACACGAGATCCGGTTCGCCGTGGCCCGGGGGCCGCTCAACATTGCCGGCTTCCTCATGGGCAACACGGAGTTCCT
>Ga0114930_10001368_pt1 | contig 23339 bp, 18 predicted proteins | sample AnhtaG_FD_87300 | JGI IMG/M metagenome (GOLD analysis project Ga0114930, IMG submission 87300) | Deep subsurface microbial communities from Anholt, Denmark to uncover new lineages of life (NeLLi) - Anholt_01485 metaG | ecosystem: Environmental > Aquatic > Marine > Oceanic > Sediment | place... | reverse complement strand
CCGGAAGATCTGGCCTCCCAATACCCGAGTGATGCACGGTACCGGTAGCCGCATCTGAACGCAGGGATCGCCCGCGGCAATTATAGCGGAAATGGAGATGCCAGGGAAGCCGTGCCTCGGCCGGACTCAAATCCGGACTACCCAAGCTCCCCCACCAAGTGGTATACTTCTAAGCAAGCCTACACTTAACGAAGAAGATGGATATGCGCGTTCTCTTCCCAGCTCTGGCTTTGCTGATTACCATTCCGACATCCTGTCGAGGTGAGACCCTATGAGTATTCCGAACGACTTCCCTCGCTTCAGCGTTCCAGGTCACAGGACGGAGATGGCGGCGCTGGAGGCAACGTATATGGACATCGAGCAAGCCGCTTATGGAGTCCGGATAAACGGACAGCCCTCAAGGGGAACTTGAAGGCTGCCACACAAGAAGGAGCGCACCAGGCATCGTTGGTCATCCCCAGATGACGCCTCTGGATGAATCGAACTTGGATGCTGGCGGAACACCTTGGTGCGTCGTGTCTGACAATAATAGAGTAGAAGGATCCATTGAGCGTGACGGCCAAGTTTGGTATCCAATTAGACGGATACAGCCTTCGGAAATAATCCTTATTGAAGAATTACGTCGGGCTGGCTTTGAGGTTGCCTGGCATGAAACAGCGCCACCATTGGATAAAAACGATACAGGCACATTTAGAGCAAAATGCCGCCAGCAGAGAAAAAACGGCTAACAAATCAATCCACCAGACGCTATCGCGCTGGTGATTTCTGGCGTTGGGCATCACACAAATGAAGGAGAAACAATGATCACCAAGCAAATGCACATTGCCGCTGTCGTTTGCCTCGCGTTACTTCTATCGGCGTGTTCATCTGTGGTCTCGGCTCAGGATCGCGCGACCGGACAGGAACAGATTCTCACTTGGCTGCAGGAACTCAAGCCGTTGCCGAAGGTTCACTATTCGTGGCCGTGGCAGCTGAATATCGCCTCTCAAGATGAGCTGCTGTATCAGTATGTCCGCTTGACGCACGCTCTTTCGCTGCGGGGAGAGGGACATTATTACAATGGGAAGGACATCACAACTGATGTGATCGACCAATCTGTGCAACTGTGCAAGAGAATCAATGCAACGAACCCGAAGATTCCAGCCTCGTTGGGTGTAAATTACTCGGTCTGGGTCCGGCGTTTCGGGAAGGACCTGCCGCCTACCGATACCGGGGAGACGCACAAAGCGGAGCTTGCACTCTTCGGGTCTAGGCTCAAACGGGTCCAGGACGACCTGGCCGCAGCCAACCGCAAGCATGGCGCAGGCATCATGGTGACGGCGATCCTGTTTGATTGTGAGAGGTTCACCACCCGCCCGGACAATGCCCGTTGGAACGCGGCCCTGACGGCCAAGTACAATGCTGCCTACGAGGTCGCTCGGAAGGCTTTCCCAGAGGCCCGCGTCGAGTGGTATGCCCGCGGTGCTGTGCAACCTGGGGCTTCGGCAACAGGATGGGGCGTGTCGCAGTACTTCACGCTGAAGGAAAAGGGAGGGAGCTTTGCGTGCTCCCTGTACAGTGTCCCGGAGATCGGTATCACTCGCGAGACTTTCCGACGCACCTTCAAGCTCGCCCAGCAGCACGGTGTCGCGGAGGTCACCCCGTGGATCGCGCTGGCTTCCGGCTACCGCCGTCAACCCGACAGGTTCCACAAGTGGTCCTTCAATTGGAATTACGACTTGATCTACTCCTGGCAACTGGGGGCAGAACTCAACCACGCGTGGTTCGGCCAGCCCGAGCGCCACAACCGGTTTGCCCCGTGGAACGCAGCAAAGATCGCTGTGTTCTATCCGGAGCCGTTTGGCAGGTCCCCTTCCTGGGGCGAACACTTCGTGGCCTACGTGCGCGGTGCCCATTTGATCAAGAAGCTGCCGGCGGTCGAGACGCAGTAGGCTACGGGCTGACTGAGTTCACGACGTAACATAGGTGCGTGATCAGTCATGAGTTCTTAGCGTGTTCCTGGCGACTTCGTTCATCTCGTCGATCATTTGCCCGATGAGTTCGACGGCCGGGGCCGTGAGGTCGGCGCCTGAGGCGCGCTTCGGCATTCTGGCCTCCCACATCGGAAGATAACATCTCGCTTGGTCAAGCCCCCTTGCGTATTCGGCAAAATCCCTTTTCGCCTTGTCGATATTTTCCTCTACCACACCATCTTCAGTGACAACTGCACGCAAACCATAAAGCGCTCTAAGTGAATTGATGTAGCCCTGAATGATCAGGCTTTCGTAGAGAAGCGCCTCGTCACCCATCCTCTCCGCCAACTTGACCGCTCGCTCGGCCTTTCTCACGTCATCCTCGAGTTGTTCGACGGACTTGATGTCGCCCCAGGGTTTCGGGTAGCAGTCCCACAGCACATAACCTAGCTCGGGGAGGGTGTTCTTGCTCAGCTGCTGCGCCGTTCTTTCCAGAGACTTCTTTTTCTCTCCAGCCGGCCATTGAGAACCGTAGATGTCCCAACCAACTGGACCGATAGTTTCGGACCATTCCGCGAAAGTTTCTGGATATTCCATCCCCTTTCGCAAAGCGTAGGAGTAGGCGAACTCGCGAGTTGTTCTTCCCTCGGAGTTCCAGGACCACTCGGCGGCAGCCTCCAGGTTGAAGGCGTTATAGGTCAGCAGAGGGTGTGCAAAACCCAGCAAGCCAGAGATGCCTTTGTCCACAAATTCGTTCATGCGGTAACGAATGAACTCAGCGCCGGTAAATGGCCCGCACAAACTCACCTCCCCACAGAGATTCAAGCATACGCCAGCATATCTCCCCTCGTCGGCGACGGCTTGGAGGTAGTCGGGAACGATAGGGACTTCGCTCGTGAAATACGTCAGAAGACTGTGGTAGTACCAGATTTTCACGTCGCGATGCAGTTGAGCAAAGACTAGCTCATTGCTGTCGTAGGTCTCTTCGCTCGTGAGAATCCTCAAACCGAGATGCGGGATCGTCTTCTTCGCCTTCTTCCATGCGCAAAGGATCGTTCGGATCTCCAAAAGGTCGCGGTTTTCTTTCGAACACTTTTCACACGCGCACCCTCCATCTGGATAAAGGTTCTCGGTCATCCAGACATCGACTTCCGTCACTTCCGGCATCCTCCCGCAACTGACGAGCCAGTCGGCCAGAATGTCATCGAGTCCAGGCTGAGAGTAACAGATGGCGCCATCCTTGCCCCCAACGCCCTTGTATTGAGGAAATCGATCGAACAGTACGTTTCTGCCGATGATTTCCAGGTGAACGATGATTGGAACCGGTCTGATCCCGTAAGCTGCGCCATCGGTCAGCATCGCCTTCTTGGGTCCCGAAAGCGTGGCAGTCCGATTACCGTCCTCGTCGAAATCGTTGTGAACGAGTTGCTCGAGATGATTCATCTTCATGTCCGACAGCCATCGGCAGTGCTCGAAGGAGTATGTTCCCCAGAGTCCTCGGTCCGTAATGTCAGGCCAGTCGAGGACGGTCAGGATCGGTATTTCAACCGATTTCTCAGATAGATTCACTTTCAGTAATTGCTTCAGCGTCTTGCAGGCGTAGTAGAGGCCCTGCGGGGTCAACGCCACAAGTTCAAGGCCGTTCTTGGACGCCTGCGGCAAGATTCTGTATGCCTGTTCCGAGTTGTTGAGTTTCTTCAGACTTTCTGCCTTCCGGCCGCCCAGTGTCAGATTGATATTGAAACTCCCCGGGCTGGTGATTTGTGTCGGAGAGTCATCAGGACAGAAGCAGTCCCAGAGTTCTATGATGCCTTGTTTCACCAGCCGCTCGGAAGCGTAGAAAGACGTGACGCCCACCTGCCCCAAAGGAACGGAGACCTTTCCCGTGAGAATAATCTGCTTTGGCAGAGGAAACGCATATTCAGTCCATGCATTCGCTTCGGATTCTGATATCGGCTGCGCTCCCGAACTTCCTCCCTGAGCGGCGCGAACGACGGAGGGAAACACAAGAAAGACAAAAGCGGTGAAAAGAGCCAAAGAAGCGAAAAGACTTCTTGTCATGAATTGACCTCCGTTCGGCTTGCCTGATAGAAATCCGTTTTAGAGGCAAGACTAGCACCGGGCATCCTTGCAGTCCAACACAAGAGAGTGCGGTTCTGAATCCCGCCGCTCAAGTTCCTCTTGTGGGCTACCCCCGTGTTCCAATCATCCGCCCTTAACTTGTGCGTGTCTTCAATGAAATGCATATGCGTCTAATCGAAAGCACAAGTTAAAGGGTTGCGCACCCCAGGAGTGCGTAACCCTAAAAAAGGAGTGTGCCCTGCGTCGGGATTCTCTGATTTGTCTCGGCTATGATTAACTATGTCTACACAATACCATCGGTTCCTGTCGTGGACAAATCTCACATACAATCCTGGTTGAAGAAGCCAGGCTATTGAAGCAGAGCGACCCAATAGTCTTGCGACGGGCAGCGTAGGGACAGCCCCGCTTCTAGCCGTTGAGGGTCATGCCATTGAGATTTCATGATATTCAGCCAGCGGACAGTGGTGGGCTTGTCAGGCAAGTCAAGTGTGACCTGACCGCCGTCCGGGAAGAAAACCGCGTACTCGTTGCCCGGGTTTGCCATGCAATAGGCTTCGTTGGGTTCTCTTTCTGACAGCAACTCGTTTTGAGGTCTGCACGTAAAGATATCCATCTTATCTGTGAGTAATCGCGCGCTCCGAATACTGACCTGCGCCTTTTCACTGAGTCCCAGCCCTGCAGGCGGACGATGGAAACGCGCAGACGCCATTCCGCCGAAGATGTTCCTCCAAAAACGTTCCACTCCCTGTCTGTCTCCCCCGCTTCCAGGGTACTTGTCATTCCCGTAGATCTTCACGTTGTTCAGCGGACGAACGTCATCCGCAATCCGTGCTCTATAACGCTGCCCAGCGTCCCAGTGGGTCTGTCCGTTCTGCCAGTTGTTCTGCGAGATATCTATGAAGGAATACGTCTCAGGATGCCCGAACGTCCCCTTGTGATTCGGGTCTGACAAGAGATGTCGGTCCCACATTTCCGTGGTCTGTATTTCAACCCCTGCCTCTTTTGCCTTCCCCTTGATGTACTCCGACCAGAATTTCCCCCACTCTTCCGTCACACATGTTTCGTTATCCATACAATAAAGTACATTGCCGTACGTCAGTGAGTAGGAGAGCAGCTTATCCACGAATAGCTTCTGATACTTCAGCACGGTTCTCTGGTTCTTTTCCGCAGGCACCGACCAGAAGAAGTTATTCTCGCACGCGGTAGGGTGGCTATTGACCCCCTCCGGCAGCCCTGTTTCTTCAGTGGTGTAGGTGATGTTATTCTTCGGATTGAGTGGATTCATCTCCCACTCTTTGCGGTAAAAGTCAAATGTGGCCCAGATTTCTATTTGCACAATGATGTCTCGCTCGTGAGCTAGTTGGAGTAAGTTCTCGAATCTTTGCCAGTAGTCATCGTTCCATTGGTCCAAGTTGTATTTCTCGTCAATTTGCTTGAATGGCCATATATTGCCTTCGTCGCGAGAGGACATCGTATTGCGTACATAGTTTCCGCCGACGGATTTTAGCAAGTCCAGATGACTCTTGAGAGCGGGAGTCTGAAATAGGTTGTCCTCGACAGTTCCCCCGAGCAAGAGGACAGGCTTCCCACCATATTGCCAATACGCGGGATTTGCCTTCAGAATCTCTATCTCTTTTCTCGAACTAGGCATGGCATCGATTGCACAAACCGAGATTCCAATAAACACGATCGCAAAAAGAAGAATCGATTTCATACGAGACATCCTGTTATTTCCACCGTCCTGTTCCAGCCGTGTGCGCGCGTTCTTGTGTGCCAGCCTTCAACCCTTCGACGGAGTTTATCCTGAGCATCGCCGCCAGTGCCCGGTCACGTTGATTCATGGTTCACGGTTTTGCCCACTCCTCGCAAGTACGGCCGGCATCCAGGGCGTTGCCGACCTCTTCGCACGTGTGAAGGCAGTACTCCATGGGCTGAGTAGGACTTCAACTGCGCCAATTATAGCGGAAATGGCGATGCCAGGGAAGCCGTGCCTCGGCCCGATTCAAATCCGGACTACCCAAGTTCCGTCGGCAAGTGGTATACTTCTAAGCAAGTTAACACGCTGGAGAAGAGCAGATATGCATTTGTTCGTCGTAGTTCTGGCTTTGCTGACTGCCATTCCGACATACTGTCGAGGTGAGACCCTTATGAGTATTCCGAACGACTTCCCTCGCTTCAGTGTTCCAGGTTACGAGACGGAGATGGAGTCGCTGCGCGAGTTCTACTGGCTGCACTATCCCGGTTCCGGCCCGAAGGCGACGCTCTGGGATCCGTGGCTGCCCATGCCGAGCCTGTGGCCGGCGGTGGAGACGGACGATTCTATGAACTCGTTCCGCAAGCAGTGGGATGACGTTCTCAGCAGCCGCATCATTGACAAGGACGGCTACGTCTCGACTCATCAGCATGCGTCCATCGCTCATCCGCTCGGCTGGCCGTTCCCGTACTGGCATGGCGGAGTCGGCGGATGCGGCTGGCACTTTTCCTTCAAGGACACCGCCGGCGGGCCCTGGCGCCCGCAGAACCTGAATACGCAGGAAGGCTGGCAGCTCGAGGGGGCCAGCGATGAGGGCATCGGCGAATACGGATGGAACCTGAAGCTGACGGCAGCCAAAGCGATGGTGACGCCACCGGCACACGATATAGACACTTTCCAAGCGCCGTTCATCCAGCCGAGGTGGAGAGCGACCGAGCTTCGCAACGCCCAATCCTACATCGAGTGGACCACAAAAGAGGATCCGCAGTTCGGGCCCGACCGCCGGGTCTACTTCGAGCCGGTCGAAGGCACGACGGTGGCGCACACCGTGATCCCGATGTACAAGCATCCGAAATGGACCGGCCGGGTTAACCAACTCCGGCTCAACTTCGGCAATCCCCAGGCGGGCGCCGATGTGACTATCCAGGCGCTGTTTACCCAATACGATACGCGTCAGGACATCAACGGCCAGAACTACGTGCGAGGGTGCACCACCTACTTCCGATGGACGCGCGACATCAACTTCCTCCGCCGGAATGTCAGCCGCATGCGGACCGCCCTCCGCTACGTGATGATGGAGCACCAGGCACTGGAGCGCAAGTACGTCTTCAATGCCTGGGTGGGGCATGACGGCCGCAGCGGACTTAAGATCGGTCCGGACGGCAAGAAGGAGATCCGCTCGGGATTCGGCATCGGCGACAACTATTGGGACATCCTGCCGTTCGGATACAAGGACGCCTACGCGACCATTCTTTACTACGAGGCGCTGAATTGTATGGCCGCCGTCGAGCGCGATGTGCGGGCGCATCCGGAGTGGAACATCCTGGAAGGCGCGCTCGCCTTCGAGCCCGATATGCTGCTCAAGCATGCGGCGGAGGTCAAGGCCGAGGGCAACAAGCTTTTCTGGAATCCGAAGACCGGCCGCTTCGTCCCGAACATTGACGCCGACGGAGAGATTCACGACTACGGGCTGACATCGCTCAACATGGAGGCGGTTTACTACGACTTCGCCACGCCGGAGCACGCCTCCAGCATCATGAGCTGGCTCTGCGGCGATAGAACCGTCGAGGGCGACACGTCGCAGGGGGAGGACATTTATCACTGGCGCTTTGCCCCGCGTGGCACGACCAAGCGCAATGTCGAGTACTACTTCTGGGGCTGGAGCGCGCCTGAATCCCTTCCGTGGGGCGGGCAGGTGCAGGACGGCGGCGCGGTCCTCGGGTGGTCATACCATGACCTGGTGGCGCGGTTGAGGGTTCGCGGGCCGGACGACGCATGGCAGCGCCTCCAGGGGATCATCGAGTGGTTCGATGAGGTCCAGGCGGCCGGCGGCTATCGGAAGTACTACGACGGCTCGCGCGAAGGCACTCTCCAGGGCGGCGGCACCGCCGGGGGGCTTGGTCTGGACTGCGAGTTCTTCGAGAGCGTGCTAGTCCCGCAGGTAATGGTGGACGGATTTCTCGGTCTAGAGCCCACGGCGGAAGGCTTCCGACTCGACCCGCGATTGCCCGGCGGTTGGCCTGAACTCGTGGTGGATCGGATTCACCTCCACGATCTGATACTGCGGATCAGGGCGACCCGCGGCTCAATCGAGGTACTGAAGGAAGGTTCTGCGGACGAGCCGTGGTTCGTGCATCTTCCGAGTGGCAAGTGGAAGATCGCCTGCATAGGGCAGGATGGTGAGCTCGGCTCGTGGCAGCCGCCCAAGGTGCGCGATTCCGATGGCGCATTCGAGATCAACTGGGCGGATGCCGCGGGCGTGCGCTTCGAGCGCGAGTAGCGAAAGGGAGGGTGAGGCTCCCGCCGAACCGGGATTTGTGGCTCGGGACGACCCTCACCGTTGTCGAGGGACATCTTTTCCCTCGACCCGAAATAGAGACGGGATATCTTATCCCGAGTCCCAGCCTCGCCTCATGCCGGGAAACGATTTCCCACCTCTAGTTTCAGGCGATGGAGAGGATATCCATCGCCAACTTCTTTGCGCCAACTTCCTTAGGTTTCCCCGCTAACAGCTAGCTGGCCGGGGCCAAGTCCCGGCTGATCGCTTCCGCCGCGCGCATGCCTTCCGCGACCGCCTGAACCGCCGTCGTTCCGCCGTTGACGATATCGCCGCCGGCGTAGACCCCAAGCCGAGAGGTTCGGCCATCCTCATCTACCCCGACCAGTCGCTCGCCTGTGAGTTCGACGCCGGGGATCAATCGCTCGACCTCCGATGAGAGGCCCTGCCCAAGCGCCTCGAGCACCAGTTCAGCCTTCAGCACCGATTCGCTGTGCGGGGTAAGGACCGGTCTCCGCCGGCCTGATTCGTCACACCGGAGGGGATCGCCCAGCGTTGTGCGGGCAATACGTACGCTGCGGACGTGCCCCTGTTCATTCAACTCGTAGCCAACCGGCTGAGTTAACACGAGGAAGTGTACACCCAGGTTCAAGGCTTCGTCGCGTTCAGCAGGCCAACCAGGCATCTCCTTGAACGAGCGGCGGTAGATGAGATACACGTCGCGCGCGCCGCGGGAGGCGGCTTGGATGGCCGCATCCATGGCGGTGTCGCCACCCCCCAGAACCGCAACCGTTTCCGGCACAGCCGCGCCGCCCGATTTGCAGCGCTCCAGGAAGCTGACCGCGTCCTCCACTCCGGGCGGACGCGGGTGCGCCAACGATGGACTGTCGCTCAGCCCCACCGCCAGGAATACGGCGTCGAACTCCTGAGCGAAATGGTCCAGCGTTCTGCCGTCGGACAGTCCTTCGCCGCCGTGGAATTTGAGCGTGTCACCCCAGACCCCGGCGAAGACGGCTTTCACCTCTTCAGCTAACGCATCGGCGTGCAGCCGGCTGTCCGGAATGGTGAAGGCGGCTAGGCCGCCGGGGCTTTCGCGGACATCGAACATCTCTACTTCGTGACCTCGACGGAGAAGTCCCGCTGCGCAGGCGAGCCCGGCCGGCCCGGCGCCGATGACAGCCATCCGCCTCCCCGTGCGCGGAACTTCCACTGGCAGGGAGGCCCATCCCTGCCCCCGTGCGGCGCGGGAAACGTAGACTTGCAGATCGCCGATGGGGACAGGGCTCTGCGAGAGCACGTTCTCGATGCAGGAGCCCTGGCATTGAACTTCGACGGGGCACACGTAACCGCACAACTCCGGCAGGGCGTTTCGCTCGCGCAGAATTTCGTACGACCGTTTGACGTCCCCATCCGCCAGAGCCCGCACGAACCCCGGTATGTCCACCCCAGCAGGGCAGCCGTCCTTGCACCGGGGATCGAAGCAGTCCCGGCACCGGGACGCCTGTGCTTGGACGTACTCGAAGCTGTTCCGTCGGCCTTCGCGGTAAATCGGGCCGTAGATCTCCATGTCGAACGGGACGCACCCGGCGCGGCCGCCATCCCTCATGATCTGGGTGCATGAGGAACACGTGATGCAGGTGTGCCGGCGGTCGAGCTTGCCCGTCTCGATGATCTCCTTTGCGAAACTCGGATGCGCGAACGCCTGCCTTCCGAGCCCGACGAGCTGGATCGCGCCTGAGCGAATCTCGGCCGCGGCGACATACGGCCAGAGGTCTCGAAGCCAGCTATAGCCGCTGCCCACGACGACCATATCTGGTAGATCAGCGCGCACCTGCCGGGTCAGCTCCACCAGCCTCTCGATGCCGACGAGCGGATGCTCATCCGGTACATGTTCACCCTGGGCGGGACGATCGAACGGCCGGTTGATGTGCGGCGTATAATACGGGTTGCCCATCGTAATGTTGACGAGGGGGACACCCATCTCGTGAAGTTCTCCGAGCAGGCGCTTCGGCTCCTCCAGGTTCGGCTCCTCGGGGTTCTCGGGATCCATCCCCCAGCCATAGGGATATGGATGGGCGTCGTGAATGCCCAGGCGGCAGGTGACGATCTTATCCCGCCCGAGCGCAGCGTGGATCTTGCCGATGACATTCTTCAGGAAGCGAGTACGGTTCTCATAGCTCCCACCGTACCTGCCCTTCCTGGTGTGTGCCGCGAACAATTCGTTCACCAGGTAGCGGTGGCACGACTTGATGTCCACCGCGTCGAAGCCCATCTCGTATGCCAGCCGTGCCGCTTCGACGTATTTATCTTCAAGTGCCTCCAGCTCGTCGTCGGAGATTATCGGCTGGTCCGGCGGAATCCAGCGCGTCGGGTCGAGGTATGGGTCGTGGTGGGCGATGATTGGAGCAAGCGTCTTCCCCGAGCGGCTGTACCGGCCCGAGTGAGTCAATTGCAGCACAGTGAACGGGCGGTGGTCAGGCCCCATGGACTCGGCGGCGGCCTCGAGCGCCTGCCGGTGTAAATCCGCAAAGGCGCTCTTTGTGCCCTTATGTATCCAGAGCTGTCGGGGGTTCGCCCGACCCTCCGGGACCACGGCCGTTGCCTCGAACCAGAGCAGACCTGCCCCACCCGCGCCGAACCTCCTGTAGCGGCGAAACGTCAGCTCGTCGGGCGCGCCGTCCGCGGTTCCGTCGCATCCCTCCATCGGCTGAATTGCCATCGAGTTCGGGATGACACGCCCGGCGGCATCAACCGGTCTGGTAAGGCAGGAGATATCCTCCTCCGCGGCCAAATCCAGCGCCAGTTGCTCGATCGCCGCACGAAGCCCATCAAGACTGGCTAATCGAAACCCGGCATGTGCTGTCCGCTCTATCATGCAGCCGCTCCTTGTGACAGAGTTTACCATATTCGAGCCGCGGCTGTCTCGTGAGGGAGGGAGTGGCGGTCCGAGGGGCGAACATAAGCACGTACCCACCCATCGCGGGCCTGTCCCATCCTGTGAGGCGATCAGCGGGAGGCGCGGCGACGATCCGGACCTAGTCAAGGTCCACGGTCCTCCCAATCTCATCGAAGCTGTCGACGGGTTTCCTTTCATTGTGTTGGCTCCACAATGTCCCGAGGACGCCGACTGGGTACCTGTCGAGCTTTCCGATCTCCTGCACAAAGTTATTGCCAAGTATCGGGTGGAGGAGGATCGGATCTATCTCACAGGACTTAGCATGGGCGGAGACGGCACGTGGGCTACATCGCTCGCCGCGGCAACCGAAGCAAGGCAGTAATACAATGGCATTGACATCACCGAACGGAATAACCATCACCATTCGACCGATCGAGCAAGGAGCACTGGATCGCGTTGTTTTGCGATGTTGGCCGAAGCGCGAGGTACTGGATCTACTGTTTGCCGAACAGGGCACGATCGGGATGGCGGCGTGGGAGGATGATAAGTGCGTGGGACAACTGCACTGCTATCGCGTCCCCTCACCGAACGGAAGAAATGAGCACTGGCCGGAATGGAACTGTTGGTGGTCAGAGCAGCGTTGCATGCAGGCGGTGCGCAAGGCCGGGGTGGACTTGAGAGGCCCGCTTTGGTGTCACGCTTGCTGCCACGTGGGCAGGACGCTCGAAAGCTGTCGCGAGGAGATACGCGAGCTCGTATTCCGCTTCGCGCAGCAGAACGATTGGGACTGCCAGGGGTCTGCCTGGACCTCGACACAGTCGAGGATATCATAAGCGAACTCCAATCCTCACAGAACCGGACCTTCCGAACAAGCGAATCGCAGTATCAGGGGCGTGGCATCGGGACAGCCCTCGTTGAAGCCTCGGTGCATTGGGCGCGCGAGCACGATTACGCGGCGGTTGTGGCGATGGGTGCGCCGGATGGATTCTTCCGAGAGACTCTGCACATGGGCAGTCTGCCGTGGACGACCTACAAGAAACAGGGATTCGAGGCAATTCCCACGGTGGAGGAGGATGCCGAACTACCCGATTGGGCTCAAGGCAACTCCCCGCCGGAGGTCATGGCGAAAGTGCAGGCTGCTTTGGCGGCAGGACGGCCGCCTCACGAGTTCCACAGCCGGCTGATGGTTTTGGATCTCCAAGAGAGCAACTCATGTTGACATACGATCCCATCCCATGGTTGATGGCTCAGGAGGGGCTGCCGGCGATGAGGGCTCGTCGGCTTCTTGGTCTGGACCGCGAGGGTGATGAGCAGGCTGTCAACGTCCTCGTAGGCGATCTATCGAAAGTCCAACTCGACGACGGCAGTTTCGAGCAGAGCCCGATGAAAACGGCAGGCGTGTTGAACCTCCTCGACGACTTGAGAGCGAGCAGCTCCAAGAAGCTGATCGAGGCGGCTTCGTCTTGTCTCAGCTCGGTCCTCGAATCTCAGCCGGGGTACGAGCGGGCCGGAAAGGTTGGGCCCGGCAGCCTGCAGGCGCCGTGCGACCTGTGCGGCTTCTTCGGGCCTTACGAGGACCGGAACCTGCCGGACGTGCTAGCCTGGGGTGCGCAGGAGATGAACTTCTATCGCGAATACGAGCCGCTTCTCGGGCCGAGATCGCGGGTTCGCGCGTTCCGCATGTCCAGCCTTGATCGTTCGGGTCCCGGCTCGTGCTACTCCTGGGGACTCATCCCGCTCGCCTACACCGTCGAAGCGCTCTGCCGCACGGGATATGTGCAGGACGAACGTCTGCAGCCGGCGATCAACGCGCTCTTGGGCGCACAGCGGAAGAGCGGCGGATGGTGTCGCAATCTGGGAGGCCATCCAAGCTGTACCATCCATGTCATCCGCGCCCTGGGATCGCACCCGGAATTGAGACACCGGGAGAATGCAGAGCGCGCTCTCGCTTTCATGCGAAACTCGCAGGTGCGAACATCAGACCTCTTTGCACTCATCCAAGCGGCCGCGGCGTTCGACTTGCCGATCGCACGCGAGTTCATCCGCGACGCGTTGATAGCTCTTGCGCCGCGCCAGCGGAAGAGCGGCACGTTTGGCTCGCCGTACAGGATTGAACGCGTCACTGCGGTGCTTGTCGCCGAGAGGGCCATGCAAGGGCCTGAATGTCATGCCGCGAATCGCTAACGGGTGTGCGCAGCCGAATGTCCACCGACCCAAAACCCGTGCGAGGGTGAGAAGTAGCCTGCTCTTGCGGAAGCGCCAGTTACATCTGGTGCTCTGTTAACTTGGATTTGATAGGTGGTAGCCGCAGCCTTTACGGCTGCGCACGGCACAGCGCAGGCTGAAGACCTGCGGCTACCGGGGAACTCGTGTCGTGTCAGAATCAACTTAATGAAGCACTAGTGCCAACATCGGTGCTGAAAAGGCCATCGTTGTTGGTCGCACCTACTGGCCGGCCGGTTTCATAGATATACTGCCACCCGTTATTTGGTATGATGGTTAGGCGAGTCCTGGCGGTTCCATTGAACTGGCAAAGTGTACAAAGGACTGACTGCATCACCATTGAGTTCGCACGCGGTGCATTGCGCTGCGCCCCGGAAGGAGATCGCACAATGAGCACCGCGAAATACAGAAAAGCGCTTCCCGTGGTTGAAGTCGCTGCCGTGTTTGCCGCAATCCTGGCCGTGGCCAGAGTCTCATTATGGCTCGGGTTCCGTCGTTGGCAAGTAGCGCATCTTGGCTTCGGATACCTGTCCGATACGATATTCTATTTCGTCATCCCGGTAGCGGTCCTGATCCTTTTTCGAAGACGCGTTAGCGAATATGGCTTTAGAACAGTGGGACTAAGGCGCCAGCTAGGGATAGGATTTAGAGCCGTCGCAGTCCAGATCCCCATTGCTCTCCTCTTTCCGATAATGGCCTACTTCGGCACGGCACATTACCAGTGGCCGGGCAGCGTTGCCCTCTTCGTCGCGTATCTTCTCGGGACCGGTGCTATCCTCTTTTGGCTCAGACGCGAGCCGGCGGATTCAAGCGGCTCAGTTGATCGATCTGAACTTTTCAGGTTCAGTGCCTTTTTCGCAGTTTCTATTCTGGTGTGTCTCCTCTTGCAACCTGTGTCGAGGCCGGTCGCACAAGCTGTACACAAACTCGTCTTCGTGGGATTCTTGGAGGAGTGCCTGTTTCGGGGCTACGTCCAGTCCAGATTGAACGACGCTTTCGGCAGACCTTTCACGATCTATGGAGTGCGCTTCGGCCTAGGGCTGATTGTCACAGCCGTTCTCTTCGGGCACGTTCACCTGCTCGCAAGTGGCGCCGAATATCCTTGGGCGGTCTGGACGACAGCGTCCGGGTTGTTCTTCGGCTTTGTTCGTGAGAAGACGGGGTCCGTTGTGCCGTCAGGACTGGCCCACGGATTGTTGCTGGCTCCAACGGTGTTCTTTTCCGGAAGCTGACGACACGAAAAAGACAGAAGTAACCCGCGGCTCGACGGCATCACCGACAATTCTTGCCCTACCCCCTTGACAAACGCCCGTTCGCTCGGTATAATGCGAACATGTGTTCGTTATCGGCGGGAAACTTGCGAGAGGAGGAAGAAATGACTGCACAAAAAGGCAGTGAGGGAACGCCTCCGCGTGAGGCATGGGAGGAGGAGGTGTTCTTCGGGCATCGTTGGGGCCCGCACGGTGAAAAGGCCGGGGAGGAACACGCGCGGCTCAAGAAGCTCTGGGAGGCGGCTCAGCCCTTCCCCACAGATTACCAGAAGACCCTTGACGACATTGTCGCTCTAGAGATATGCAACTGGAATCTCGAAGAGAGCATCCTCGAGCTCTGCAGCGCGATCGGAGAGAAGCAGCCGACCAGCATTCCGATCGGCCATATGGCGTCCATCTCGGAGGATCGGTGGCGGCAGGTGTGGGCCTACTACCTGACGCTTCGGAACTGGCTCCCGTGTCTAGGAGCACACGGGCACGAGGCGCTGCTCCGCCAGTGCGATCCCGACGGGGCGATTCAGAAACACATACTCGGTATGCTTGGCGAGCGCACCGACCTGAAGGAACTGTACGTCGAGCGCGTCTGCCACTGCCTTGTGTTCTGGCTCGGCGGATACTATGCGGACGGATCGGCCCAGCGTGTCGGTCACGATGCGGCCGTTTCGGCGGTGGAAGAGGAGATCCGAAGACACGACCCGGAAGGGCAAATCCTGAACACGATGAAGGAGGAAGGCAACGGCAGGCTCCAGCCGTGCGGCCACAAGGCGTTCCGGCGCTACGACATCATCCTCTCGAGCATCGGCGCCGGCAAGTGGCGCGGCGCGATGCCGATGAGGGGGACCGACGGCTTCGACAGAGTGGCGAACCTCGAGAAGTATCTTTCGCCGATCGAGGACTGGATCGAAGGACCGGCAAGCCCAGGTGGGGAAGGCGCACTCGCCGAAGACATTCGTTCGCGCCTGGGCGAAACAGAAGGCGCGAAGGTGTTCCTTGCAGCGCTGCTGGCTTCTCTCCTCCGCTCCGACCAGTTGGCGGCCAGACAACGCGCGGAGAGTAGAAGTAAGCCACGCTAGAAAGCGAGACGCCGAGCAGAAGGAGTCTATGATGGCGAAGGAACTCGAATGGTCGAAGGAGGCCTACGAGAACAGCATCTCGAGCCGCTGCTGGTGGTACACTCCGTACGACGACGGCTGGATCGACGGCGCGGGCATCGCCGTTGACGATGAGTTGAGGCAAATCGTCCAAATGGAGACCGAGCTTCGCCCTGTTCCCGAATGGGCAGAACAACTCACCACAACCTGGATCAACTACATACCGGCCTGCGGCCATTACCTCTTCCCACTGCCGTTCCTGGAACTCACAAGCGCGATCGGCAGGGAAACTGCATCCGATCCGAGACACTCGTGCTACTCGGTCGAGTGCCGGCGTAAGAGGCAGATGGCGGACTACTGCCTGTGCCTCGACGCCTGGCTTGCCGGCGCATCCCCTGAAGCGCCGGTTCGCGAACTGGAAGCCTTCGGTGCGCGAAAGATCGACTGGCGATCGCTGTGCCGCGACTTGTGGGAGGTGCTGGGGGAACGTAACGAATCGAAGGATCTCCTCGTCAAGTACTACCTTCACGCCTTGCGACACTCGATAAAGGCCTCGCAGTGGGAAGGCGATGTGGCGACGGAGTTCGGGAAGGACGAGTACCTGGGAGACTATGTCGTCTCACGCGATGGCAGCGCTGAGTTCTTCGAACCGCGGTCGTCGCCGAGGCTCAAAACGATCGCGGACAGACTCACCGAGATCCGACCGGACTGGCGCGAGTTCTCGGAAGTAGACTTCGGCTATTGGTGGCTTTGTGCTCCCGAGGCCTTTCGATACCTCGAACGCGATCTATGGACTATCGGCAAGGAGAAGCCGATAGATGGAGGCGAGGATGTACCCGGCTTCCTGCAATGCGAGGATACGTATCCGAACCAGGACAAGGCTTCGGATTGGTGGAAGTCGTTCGTGGCGGCATTGCAAGGCTGGTGGCAAGGCAAGCCGACAGATGACGAGGTGGCACAGGATGTGAACCGGCGCTTTGGCGCGCCGACCCCGGTGAAGCGCTGGCTCGTAAGGCTGCTCCTGAGGAAGCTGAGTATGCTTGAGGAGAACGAGGCGCTCGCCTGGGTCGTCAAGGGCAGGCGTGACAGCAAACCGGGGACGAAATCACTTGTCTGAGGGTGTCTGGGAGGTCGCGGATGAGAAGTTCCGCCCGAGAATCCCTTCCGGCAGAGCCGGATGGGGGGCGAAGGGAACGCTGGACCTGGGCTTGATCCGGTCCCTGGCCGCGGGGCCTTGAGGGCGAAGACGGCAGCTTCCTGCAGCGTGGTCTAGAGAAAAGAGAGGAAGATATGATGGGATCGAAGGAGTTCGAATGGTCCAAGGAGACCTACGAAAAGAGCATCTCCAGCAAGTGCTGGTGGTATACCGCGTATGACGCGGGGTGGGAGGAAAGCAAGGACTACGGGCACGACCTGTCGGCGGACGACGAGCTGAGGCAGATTGTGCAGATGGAGCATGAACTCGGAAGTATACCGGACTGGGCACGGCAGATCGTCGAAGGAGCGATCAACTTCGTGCCGTGCTGCGGTCACCCACAGTTCCCGAGGGCGTACCTCGAAGCAGTGAGCGCGATAGGCGCTGAGGCTCCGCCCGCCTTCGTTCACGGATGCTACACGGCTGACCGGCACAGGAAAGAGCGGATGGTGGACTACCTGTTCTGCCTCGACGCATGGCTTGCGGGCGCAGATGCCCAGAATGCTGCAGGGGAACTCACGGCGCGCGGCAGCGCGGGAATTGATTGGACGGCGGTGTGCGCCGACCTCTGGCGGGTCCTCGGCGAGCGGACCGAGTTGAAGGAGCTGCTCGTCGAGCGCCTTCTCCACCGGCAGCGGTGGTGGGTCAAGTCGCTGGTCTGGGATGACGACGCGCGGGATCTCTTCCTGCGCGATCAGTATCTGGGCGACACGATCTGCGACGGCGATCACTACGGCAATCCGGCCTTCAAAGATCCCTTCTTCACCGAGCGCGAGGTGCCGCGTGTGAAACGGCTTGAGGCGCGACTTGCCGAGCTGTGCACCGATTGGCAGTGGTTCAAGGACAACATAGACTGCTCCTGGCTGTGCGCGATGAAGGCGTTTCGATACCTGGAGCGGATGCTCCGGGCTATCGGCAAGGAGCGGCCGCCGGAAGACGGCGAACAGATCCCGGGCTTCTTGAGGTGCGAGGACACCTATCCGAATCATGATGAAGCGGCGGAATGGTGGAAGTCGTTCCTGGCGGCATTGCAAGGCTGGTGGCAGGGGTATCCTGGGGAGGGAGATGTGGCGGATGACGTCAGTCGGCGCCTGGGCGAACCGACCCCGGTCAAGCGCTGGCTGGTCCGACTTTTCGTCCGCAGGCTTGAGCTTCACGCGCAGGATGCCGAGACTCGCCGACTTGTGAACCCCGGGCCTGGTGCCAGACGGGGAGAGGCTGCCTTAACAAAGTAGCATTCTCAATCGACACTTATTGCGGAGGAGATCGTACATATGCCAACACAATTCATAAGTGAGCCGATCAAGCCGGCCGTCGGCACGATGGACATGCAGGGAATGGCTCGCGGAGAGCCCGGACTGCCCGCGAAGTTCATCTGGCGCGACGAGGAATACACCGTGGCCGAGGTGCTGGAGAAGTGGAAAGAGACTGGAAAGTGCAAGAGCGGCAGCGATGAACAGTACGTGCGGAAACACTGGTTCAGGATCAGGACCACCGACGGCCAGGAGATGAAGATCTACTTCGAGCGGCAGCCCAGGTCGAAAGGTCAACAGAAACTGAGATGGCGGTTGTACACTCTGTCCACTGACGGTGCGGAGTAGGCACCGAACTGCGCTCTTCGTCTGAACGTTTCCTGCATGTGGCGCTCCCCCAGCAACCCCCTCTCCGGCAGACGGATCTGCTCATACCATTTGTAGGAGCGTTCTCGTGAAGGCGATCATGCACGGTTGTGTTAGAGGTGGGAAGGCTCGTGAACGCTACAGCGGGCGCTCACTACACATCGAATTCGTACCCGGGCGGTTGTCCCGCTTCCAGACGGGATCTCCCGCCTTCGGACGGGATCCCGCCAGGGGCGGGACCGCACCGTGCGGGAAAACCGCTCCAACCCAGGCACGAAGTCGGCCTGCGCCGACCCAGGGGAGGCCCTTGTGGCCTCCCGTCAGTCCCCGAAGGGGGACTTAGTGCTCTCGTTGCCGCGAATTGATTCGCACGGGCAAGACCTCACCCGATCCGCCTAATACCGGAGTCCGCCCGGGGCGGATTCACTACGGGGGGAATCAAACAGCGAGAACCTGCATGGCTGGGCACACTTCTTGACAGCCAGGCGGAAGCGCTCTATAATCAGCCTTGGCTGGGCTGCGAAAAAACAATAGCTTGTGCAGGATAACGCCAATCCAGCCCTCGAGGCGCCTGCTTATCCACGCCCTTCCTCGCCGCGGTGAGGGAGATCGTGGATAGGTGGGCGTTTTTGCTTCCATGCGTTACAAGGAGTGCCAGAGGGGAGATCGTGAGCACGGACAACCTACAATCCGATAACAGCATAACTCCCGTCTTCGGGCTCACGAAGGCGCAGCTCCAGCCGATAGTCGAGAACGCAGTTGGTGAGCCGGTGGCATCGTTCGATATCAGTGTGGAGCATCAGGTGCAGGGATACTACGGATACAGCTCGGAGAAAGTCATCCCCACCTTCGTGTACACCACTCGGCCCGGGCGTACGGGAAACATTACCATTTTCGTCAAGCGATTCAACGAGCCGGGCCCGCGTGAGGCCCATCACTATGCTTACTTGGAGAAGCACCGGGCTCCCATTCCAAGAATGTACGGCTCCCTCACCGATGCGGAACAAAGGGAGATGATCTTCCTTGAGTACTTGGACTGCATCGGCGACATCGAGGCGTACCGTCACTTCTTGGATGATGCCGATCACTTGCATCGGCTGCTTGCTGTCATCGCTCGCTTCAGTGCCATCCGGCCGTCCGATGAATACGCCGCCGAATTGCCGTGCAGCGACGCCGACCACATATCCCGAGATCTCACGAAAGCGGCGTCCAATCTGGGCGACATTTGGGAGCACGCCTGCAGCGGCAAGCTTGGGGATGCGATGAAACGTCTCTGCGCCGGTTCCCAGAAGGAGTTGCCCCGGCTTCAGACGCTTGCACATGATCTTATCGCCCCGACCGCCCGGATAGAGCGCGGGCTGACTCACGGGGACTTATGCGTGGACAGTGTCGCGTGGCGCCCAGACCCCAGGCAATTGCTGATCCTGGACCTGGAATCGATCAACCTTGGGCCGCGGTTCTACGACGTCGCTGAGTACATCGGCGCGCCGGACGACGTCCAGCCGCGCTGCCGCCCGCGGCGCGAGTTGGCTCAATACTACCTGGACGAATACGCCCGCTGGGGCGGCTCTCCAGTGACGATGGATCAGTTCCTGGAGGAGATGCGGGCACAGTGGCTCCGTGGCCTCCTCACGATGGTGTGGTTCCCGTTCCATCGAGCGCTCGACGGACGCGTGGACTGGACGGAGGACCGTCAGGAGGCACGTCAAGCGTGCCGACGCCAGCTTTACGAAGAAGTGAGCGCTCTTCTAACGCAAGTTCGCTGAAAAAGGGAGCAGTCCGCAATGGGCAAGCACCGAGACATAATACCCGGCATCGTCGAACAGATCCGCCGCACCGGCCTCGAATGCGGGGTTGTGCTCCTCGGCAGTGTGGCGGCCGGGACCGAGCGGCCGGACTCCGACCTTGACTTCTTCGTCGTCATGACGCAGGAGGGCGAGCTGAAGATTCCGAACACCAAGATCATCGATGAAGAAAAAGGGATGCAGCTCATCGAGACGCATGTGGAAGGGATTAAGGTACACTTCGCCTTCTGGCCCGCCGACAGCTTTGGGAAGGCGCTGGATGAGGAGCCTCATGTCTACTACCCCTTCATCCGCGGCGTGATCCTCAGCGATCCCGCGGGCATTGCGGAACGATATCAGCAGATCGCGCGCGACTATTTCGACAAGAACCCGGCGATCGTTGAAGCTTGGGAGAAACAGCTTGAGAAGGTAAGGCGGCACAGGCTCGATCCGGGGTACAAGTTGGAGTTCCCGGAGTGGGGGGATTTCGCCGAGCACGTCGAAAAGGACATAGGGAGGGAAGAATGAGAATTGTCAACCCGAACAGCCTGGCGGTGACGCTGGACGGATTGAACGACGCGTTCTTCTACGGAAGACCTTTGTCCGAGTCACAGAGGGAACAGGCCGCGCAATGGATCGCCGGTCGGCAGGGGCTGCGCGCAATCTCGCAGAAGAGCTCCAGGCGCAACATTCGGAAGTCCCATGGCGAGAAATCGTCGGTATGCGAAACCGGATAGTGTACGCTTACTTTGACCTGGACTTGGCTGCCGTATGGGACCCGGCGCATGAGGACATACCGCGTCTAAAGAAGCAAGTGCTGGGAATGCTGTAGACCCTGGTCTACTCGGCAATTTGATGCCCGCAAGTGAGGAGACGACCATGCCATTCAGTCAGCAAGACAAGCAAGTTCTCCGTGACCTTGCGAAGCAGGTCGCCGAGATCGGCGCACATCCTCGCCAGGCGAAACTGCGCGAAATGTGGAAGCGGCATAACCGGCTGGAGAAGGTCAAGCCGATGGTGCTTATCTCCCCGGAAGGCTCGTGGGGCGAGATCCTGCCGGACGCAGTCCTCGAATGCACGGACGACCTTGCCCGAGCATATGAGCGCCAGCTCCGGCAGCTAATCTACTACTGGGAGCACCTCCGCGACGACAGAGTCGTCGAGCCGTGGATCAAGGTCGGCCTCGTCTGGTGGTCCACCGGCTGGGGGCTCACCCCGGGCACGATCCCCAGTCCGATGGAACGCGGCGCCTGGGCCTTCGATCCGCCGATGAAAGAGCCCGATGATTTCGAGAAACTGACGTTCCCCGATATTGTGGTGGACGAAGAGAAGACTGAGCGGAACTTCGAACTCGTCCACGACGCGGTCGGCGACATCCTTGAGGTGAAGATTCACCGCCAGATTTTCGCCTGGAACTTCACCGGCATCGGGAACGTGCTCGCGTATCTCCGGGGACTGGACCAGATGATGTGGGACATGGCCGAGCGGCCGGAATGGGTTCACCGCGTGACCTCGTTCCTCGCAGAAGGCATGACTCGCATCCTCGATCAGGTGGACGCCTACGAGAAGCTCGACCTGGTGAACACCGACGATTGGACCGGCTCAGGCGGACTGGCGTACACCGACGAGCTGCCCGGCCCAGGGTTCGACGGCAGGGTGCGCCTGCGCGATCTCTGGGGCCATGGCGAGTCGCAGGAGCTGGTCGGCGTCTCGCCGGCGATGCACGAGGAGTTCGTCCTCCGGCACCAGCGGCGACTGCTGGATCGCTTCGGGCTCAACTGCTATGGTTGCTGCGAACCGGTAACCGACCGCCTCGAATACGTGCTGAAGATCCCACGGCTGCGAAGGATTTCGATCAGCCCGTGGGCGGATCTTCGAGTTGCGGCCGAGGCGCTGCAGGACAAGCACGTCTTCTCCTGGAAGCCGAACCCGGCGCAGTTGGTGGGAGACTTCGACCCGGACAGGGTTCGCAGGAACATCCGCGAGACGCTCGACATCGCGAAGGACTGCGTGCTGGAGATCGTCATGAAGGACGTCCACACGGTGCAGCACGATCCCAGCCGCCCCGCGACCTGGGTGCGCATCGCCCAGGAGGAGACGGGCGGGTTGGATTGATGGTGGCGATGGGGAGATGGGGAGATAGGGCGAGGGGGCGACACGGAGACCCCTCGATACGTCCCGATGGCTGTCGGGACTACCCGGGGCGGGCGGCGAAGCGGGGGACAGGGAGACGCGGGCGGGCGCATCGGGCACCTCACGCGCCAGGCCTTGAGGCGGACGAGAAAAAGCCCCCGGGCACGGAGCCGGGGGCTTTTCGCAATCTGAGCAGACGGCCTACCTCCTGCCTGTCCGCCGAAGCCTACTACTCTGCGAAGTTCCTTCGCTACGTAGCACGAGTTGGCGAAGGAGGGCGGCGCCTGAGGAAGACTCCGCCGAGCCCGGCCAAGCCACTGCCGAGAGCGAGCAGACTGGATGGCTCGGTGCTTGCGTTCCTTCAAAGCAGGTGCTTTGGCTGGAGTTTTACAGAGCCGACGCCGCGCAGCGCCAACGGCTCAAAGACGCCACGAGGAGGTTCAAGCGAAGCATGATTGCGCTCATTGCAGGTCCATGCAAACCGCCCCGCTCGATGCAAGGACTGGGGCTGCCCTATCTTGCTGCTATGTCAGAGGAGGCGGGATTCAGGGTGAAGATCTTCGACATCTATCCGCCCTCGCCTGACACAGACGACCCAACGGTGCTCGACCAGCGGCTGGCGGAGGCGATTGCCCAGGAACAGCCCGCCATCGTTGGCGTAACCATCCATACACCGGCTTATGTTGAGCGAGTGCGATTGGCGAAGTTCCTTCGGAAGTGGCTCCCGCAGACATTGCTGGTTGCGGGCGGACATCATCCCAGCACCGAACCCATGCATCTTCTTCAGAACTCCGATTTCGATGTGTGCGTGATAGGTGAAGGCGAAGAGACGCTGCTGGAAAT
>Ga0114930_10001362_pt1 | contig 23432 bp, 16 predicted proteins | sample AnhtaG_FD_87300 | JGI IMG/M metagenome (GOLD analysis project Ga0114930, IMG submission 87300) | Deep subsurface microbial communities from Anholt, Denmark to uncover new lineages of life (NeLLi) - Anholt_01485 metaG | ecosystem: Environmental > Aquatic > Marine > Oceanic > Sediment | place... | reverse complement strand
GGGGCCCGGACAGCGGCAGCGGGGGCGTCCACCACGACGACAGCCGGACCAACTGGCGGAACGCGAAGCGGATGCTGGGGCCGAAAGCGCCGTAGTCCGGTACCCAGAAGATGTGGGATATCTGGGCGGGGATATCGTTCTCGCGGGCCACCTCGATGACCTCGTCGATGGCGCGGTCCAGCGTCTTCGAGTAGCTGCGCAAGTGCGAAGCGAACACGCCCCCGTGCTTCTTGACCACCGCCCCGAGGGCCTTGAGCTCGTCCGTGTCACTCTGGCTTCCGGGGGCGTACTGCAGGCCCGTCGACAGCCCGATCGCCCCTTCTTCGAGGGCTTGCTCGAGGGCCTCGGCCATGGCGCGGGTCTCGTCGGGGGACGCGTAGCGCGTCTCCATCCCCATCGCGTTGAGCCGCAGGAGGCCGTGGGGCGCCAAGACGGCCGTGTTGAGCAGAACGCCGCGGCCCTCGAGCGCATCCAGGAACTCGCCCATGGTTCTCCACGAGAGGTCGCGGCGGCAATCGAGCCGGGTGAACACGTTGATGTACTGCTCGACGCTCTCGGTGTGATTCTCGCCAAGGGGGGCCAGCGAGATGCCGCAGTTGCCGCCGATGAAGGTCGTGATCCCTTGTCGGACCAGCGGTTCGAGCATCGCGACGTGGTCGTCCCGCCACACGCTCAGGTCCGCGTGGGAGTGCGGGTCCACGAAGCCCGGGCAGACGACCTTGCCCGAAGCGTCAATCGTTTCCTTCGATTGCGCCCCGGCCGCCTTGGCCACCAAGGCGATCCGGTCGCCCTCGAGCCCCACGTCCGCGGCGAAGCCCGGTTTGCCGCTGCCGTCCACGACCGTACCGTTCCGAATGAGCGTATCCAACATGAAGCCTGACTCCTTTACCGTGGCGGGCGCCTGGATCGCAGGCCGGCCGAGGCGCCCGGACATCCAAGATGGCCCCGAGTATACTCCATTGGCCCCTACGATGTACGCCCGTTCCTTGCCTCCGAAGCACTTCGGGGCGCCGGGCGCGTGCCCCAGATCGTCCCGTTGCGCTTCAAATACCCTAAATCGGGCCCGTGCCTCGGGAGAACGCAGAACTGTAATCCGTTTTGTTTCAATCGGTTGGGCATAACGCGGGAATAGGCACGGAACCTGCGCTGTTTGCACTATGAGGCGGTTAGCCGAGACACAGTTGAACAAGTTCACGTGGGTGGCCGCCCTGTGCATTTGCGCCATCATGACCAGCGCGGCGCACGGGCAGCCGGACCTCGATATCCGCATTCCTGACGGACCGGCCCACCCCAATCGCCCGTACCGGGTGGTTTACGAGGCAATTTGGCCCGACGATCCGTTGGATTACGCAATTTTACCACTTGAAACGGACCCCATCGATTGGGGTATAATAGCTATCGGCGAAATAAGCGCATTCGTTCGGGATGGGCTTAACGTCGTATCGCAGACAGTTGAAATCACTCCGAAGGAACCCGGCGAGTTCGAGATGCCGGAACTTCGGATTGCGTATCTTCACCCCGAGGCCACGCCCCCAGCGGAGAACGCTGCACCGCAAACGGCCCCCCCTGACTCGGGCGCTCCCCCCTCGCTCCGAGCAGAACCGTTTACGATTACAGTGCGGCCTGCCAGAACCTGGTTCTGGATCTCCGGTGGCCTCGGGGTCCCCTTTTTTGTCCTCCTATGCTGGTGGTTCGTGCGCCGGTCGCGCAGACCCCAGCCCGCCCAAGGCGCCCCTGCCGCGGCGTCCCTAGACGCCGCCTCCGTCGAACAGGCCCTGCAACGCGCCCGGCGCTGCCGCCTGGACTGCCGGTTTTATGAGTTCTACAACGAGCTGGCGCAGGCCGCGGCCGCCCTGTCCGCGAGCGGGTCGGGGCGGGAGTTGGCGGCCACGCTCGAACAGCGCGCCCAGCACGTCGGGTACACGGGCGAACGGCCCACGGACGACCGAATGAACGGCGATTTGCGCGACGTCGAGCGCGCGCTCGCGCGCCGCAAAGAGGAAGGAGAACCATGACCCCAACCGTTGAAGCCATTCGCCGAAGTGTCGAGGAGCATTCGTCTTTCGTCAGCCGGTTGCGAAGCGAGATCGCCCGGGTCATCGTGGGCCAGCAGTACATGATCGACCGGCTTCTGGTGGGCATGCTGGCCAACGGCCACGTGCTGGTCGAAGGCGTGCCCGGCCTGGCCAAGACCACGGCCGTCAAGACGCTTGCACAATCCATGGCCTGCAAGTTCTCGCGGATCCAGTTCACGCCCGACCTCCTGCCCGCCGACCTCGTCGGCACCCTCGTGTATAGCCCCAAGGATGGCGAGTTCTCGACCAAGAAAGGGCCGATCTTCGGCAACGTCATCCTGGCCGACGAGATCAACCGCGCCCCGGCGAAGGTGCAGAGCGCGTTGCTCGAGGCCATGCAGGAACGGCAGGTGACGATCGGCGAGAACACGTTCCCGATCGAGGAGCCCTTCATGGTCATGGCCACGCAGAACCCCATCGAGCAGGAAGGCACCTACCCCCTGCCCGAGGCCCAGGTCGACCGCTTCATGCTCAAGCTCAAGGTGAGCTACCCGACCCGCACCGAGGAACGCGAGATCATGGACCGCGTCAAGATGCTCCACGAGCCGACCGTGACGCCGGTCGTCTCCAAAGACGAGATCCTCGAGGCCCGTGAGGTGGTCGACCAGATCTACGTGGACGACAAGGCCAAGAATTACATCGTCGACATTGTGCAGGCCACGCGCAATCCGGGGGCCTTCGACCTGGATATGGGCCACCTGATCGAGTACGGGGCATCGCCCCGCGCGACCATCTACCTGCAGCAGGCGGCGCGCGCGCTGGCGTTCCTGCAAGGGGAGGGCAACGTCTTCCCGAACGACGTCAAGCAGGTGGCGCTGGACGTGTTGCGCCACCGCGTGATCATCACGTACGAGGCCGAGGCCGAGGACATGACGAGCGAGGATATTCTCAGGAGGATTCTGGACACGGTGCCCGTGCCGTAGGACCGCGTTTCATGGGTGCAGCGATGTTCTGTCCGGACCGAAGGCCTGCTCGTGCTCGTGCTCGTGCTCGTAATCGTAATCGTCCCTCGTCATCGTCTCTCGTAGTCCGTGCCCCTCGTTCTCGAGCACGATTACGACTACGATTACGAGCACGAGCACGAGCACGATGATGAGCGCGCGAGGCTAGGTCATCTGACTTAGGGAAAGCGAGAGCCCTGGCGGAGAGAGTGCGATGATTCCACAGGAGGTGATGCAGCAGATCCGGCGGATCCAAATCCGCACGAGCCATATGGTGAACGACATCCTCGCCGGCCAGTACGAGAGTGTGTTCAAAGGCCAGGGGATGGAGTTCAAGGAGGTGCGTGAGTACGTTCCGGGGGACGACATTCGCATGATCGACTGGAACGTGACGGCCCGGACGGGGACGCCGCACGTCAAGCTGCTGGCGGAGGAGCGCGAGCTGACGGTCATGCTGCTCGTGGACGCGAGCGCGTCGGGGCAATTCGGCAGCGTGCAACGCTTCAAGAACGAACTGGCGGCCGAGTTGTGCGCCGTGCTCGCCTTCTCGGCCATTCAGAACAACGACAAGGTCGGGCTGATCATCTTTACCGACGACGTCGAGCTCTACATCCCCCCGAGCAAAGGGCGCAAGCACGTGCTGCGCGTGATCCGCGACGTGCTGTATTTCGAGCCGAAGGGGGTCGGCACCAACATCCCGGGGGCGCTGCACTTCCTCAACGGCGTGACGAAGCGCCGGGCCGTGGCGTTTCTGGTCTCGGATTTCATGGCCGAGGGTTACGAGATCCCTCTGCGCATCGCCAACCGCCGTCACGACCTCATCGCCGTCACCGTCACCGACCCGCGGGAGGAAGCGCTGCCCACGGATGACGGACTGATGGCCGGTCGCGACGCAGAGACGGGCCGCGAGACGCTGGTCTACGTGGACGAGGAGTACCGCAATGCGTACGCGGGCGCGGCCCGGGAACGAGCCCGGGACCGCGACCAGGTATTTCAGCGCACGCGGGTGGATGCCATCAACGTGCGCACCGACGAACCTTACGTCGGGGAGATCTATCGGTTCTTCCGCATGCGAGAGCGTCGCTATGCGTGACCAGGTTGCCGGGAACGAAGGGAGTGGCGGACTGATGAGCGAGGGCACACCCGAGCGGCTGAAGGAGTTCCGTGCGCAATACGCGCCCAAAGGGCAACGGTCCGGGGTGCTGGCCGTGGTGCAGTTGGTGGTGGTGGTGGCCGGCTTCGCCGCGGTACTGGCCATCCTGTTGCGCGGCGCCCCGCAGGGCCCCGCCCAGGGCCGGACCGGCGGGCTCACCGCGGACGAGCAACGCGCCTATGCCGTTTGCCTGGTCGAGAAGCAGGAGCCGCGGGCCGCTATCGACGCCTACGAACGGTACTTGGGCGCTGCGGCCCTGACCGCGCCGGAACGGGCCAACGTCTGCTACAGCGTGGCGAAGCTGGCGATCGAGGCCGAGGAGTTCGAGCGCGCCCTGGCCTACCTCTATCAGGCGGAGTTCCTCGACCCGGGGTCGACGCTCAAAGACGAGATCAACAAGAAGGTCGTGCTGTGTCTGGATAAGCTGGGCCGGGCCGTGGACCTGCGCAAGGAATTGCGCAGGCGCACGGACGTCAAACGGACGCCCGACGACGTGGGGCCGGAGGAGAAGGTCCTGGCCGAGTTCGCGGGGGAGGTGATCACCGATCGCGACCTCGAACTCGAGATCGAGAAGCTGCCGCCCGCCTTGCGCGACTCGGTCAACACCCCGGACAAGAAGGTCGAGATGCTCAAGCACATGGTGGCGGAGCGACTGTTGCTCGACAAGGCCCGGCGCCTCGAGTTGGACAAGGACCCCGAGATCCAGGAGCAGATGGTCAAACAGCTCGACGCCATGATCGTCAACAAGCTCATCAAAGACGAAGTGCAGGCCGCCATCACGATCACGCCCGAAGACGTCGAGCGCTTCTTCAAGGCCGAGATCGACCGGTTCACGGCGCCGGCCGCCGCGAAGGTGCTCGCGGCCCAGGCCGATTCGGAGGAGGCGGCCAAGGCCCTCACGGAGTTCCCGGACCAGCCCGTCACGGTCCGCGAGGGACAGCCCGTTGCCGGTCTCGACGCTTCCGAGGCCCTATTCGGCGCGGGGCCGGGCGACATCGTCGGCCCGTTCGAGGCCGAGGGCGTTTGGCACGTATTCAAGCTGGTCTCGAAGACGCCGGAGCAGGTCCCGACCTTCGAGGAAGCCAAGGACCAGGCCACGCGGCTGTACCGGATGCAGAAAGAGCAGGAGAGCTTCTCCGCGCTGATCGAGGAAACGCTCGAGGCGCGGGACGTCCGCCTCCATCTCGACCGACTCGACGAGGAGCCCGAAACGCCCTCATGACCCCGCTGATTGCCATAGGGCTGCTGCTCGTCGCCGCGGACGGCCCGGCGGTGGACGTTCGCGTGACGCTCGACCCGCCCGTGATCCCCTTCCACCGCCAGGCCCGCTACACGATCGTGGTCGAGGCCCCCGACGACCTCGAGGTGCAGTTGCCCGACATGGTGGACCAGTTTGGCGGTCTCGGGGTGGCCGACGTGCGGCGCGACACCCGAACGCTGCGCGGGGGCCGGCGGCGCATTGCGGAGACCTACGTGCTCGACCCGGTTTTCATCGGCAACTACCCGATCCAGCCCGCGTCCGTAACGTGGGGCGACGGGGAGACAATCACGGTGCCTTCGCCCGGGCTGCGGGTTCGCGACCTCACCGAGGAAGAGCAAGAGGCGGCCATGCGTTTCGAGACCATCGCGGGGCCGATCACGCCCGCCAACCCGCTGGTGGGGCGTTGGGCGCTGTGGATCGCCCTCGGCGGGGCCCTGCTGATCGCCGCGGGCGTGGCGGCCTACGTGTTGTGGTTCCGCAAGCGCGAAGCCCAGGCGGCGCCCCCCTTGCCGCCATGGGACGTGGCCTACCGGCGGTTGCAGGAACTCGACCAACGCCGGCTCCCGAAGGCGGGCAAGTTCGGCCTCTATTACGTCGAGCTGTCGGGCATCCTGCGCCACTACATCGAAGATCGGTTCCAGCTCCACGCACCGGAGCAGACGACCCCCGAGTTCCTGTTGGCGGCCGCGGGCAGCGGCGCCCTTAGCGAGCAGCACCAACGCATCCTGGCTAATTTTCTGAAGCACTGCGACCGGGTCAAATTCGCCCAGTACGTCCCCAACGAACAGGAGATGGAGCGGTCCTTCGCCATCGTGCTGCAATTCGTGGACCAAACCGTGCCTCGCCCCGAGCCGGCGCAGCAGGAGGCCGCGGCATGAGTCGGCTGGGCCCATTCTACTTCAATGCCCTCATGGACCCGGCCCTCCTGCTGTTGCTCATTGCCGTGGCGGCCGTGTTCGCAGCCGAGGCGTTGGCGCGGGCGCCGGGCGCGTTGCGCATATCGACGGGCGAGACGCTCGCCCGCATCCGCGGCCATCGCCGCGTCCTGCTGCGCCGCCTGCCCGCGGTGCTGCGTTTGGCCGGCCTCGGCTTGCTGGTGGTGGCCCTGGCGCGACCGGTCACCGGGGTCCAGGTGCGCAAGGACCGGGCCAACGTGATCGACATCATTCTGTGCGTTGACGTGTCGGGCAGCATGCGGTCTCAGGACTTCGTCGCGCGCGGCGACCGCGTGGATCGGCTCTACGTGGCGAAGGCAGCGGTGCGGGACTTCATCGAGAGCCGCAAGGAGCGCCGGGGCGACCGGTACGGTTTGGACCGGGTGGGCCTGATTCTGTACGCGACGTTTGCGTGGACGGCGTGTCCGCTGACGCTGGACTACGGCGTGTTGGAGCACGAGCTCGATAAGGCGTCGATCAACAAGAATGACCCGAAGAAGCAGAGCACGGCCATCGGGTCGGCGGTGGGTCTTGCGGTGAGCCGGCTGCGCAAGTCGGAGGCGCACAGCAAGGTCATCATCCTGCTGACCGACGGGCGGAACAACGCGGGCGAACTCGACCCGATCACGGCGGCGCGGCTCGCCAAGGACTACGACATCCGGATCTACACGATCGGCGCCGGGTCGGTCGAGGGCGGTTTGGTGCCGGTGCCCTCGTTTTTCGGGCCGCGCTACACGCGCACCGACGATGGCATCGACGAGGAGTCGCTCGAGCGCATTGCGTCGGCCACGGGCGGCAAGTACTACCGCGCCACGGACACCGAGTCGCTCGAGCAGGCCTACCGCGAGATCAACGAGATGGAGACGACGGATGTCGAACTGGATGATTATTACGAGCACCGCGAAGGGTTCGCGCCGTACGCCGTGGCCGGCGCCGTGGCGATGCTGCTGTCCGTTTTCACGAGACGGTTTTGGTTTGAGGTGATTCCGTGATGTGTTTCGGGTTGCGAGTGTTGCCTTTGGGCAGTGGGCAGGAGGACGCCGGCCCGTGAACGTCGAGTTCATATTCCCGTGGCGGCAGTTGCACTGGTGGCTGGGCTCGGCCGCACTGGCCATGACGCTCATCGTGCTGGCGCTGCGTCACTTCGAGCAGCGCCGCCAGGCGCGGCTCGGGCGGCTCGTGGACGCCGCGCTGGCGCCGCGCTTGCTCTTGGGCTATCACGCGCGCGTACGCCGTCCGTTGTTCTGGCTGACGGCCGTGGGTTTCGGGGCGTTGGCCCTGACCTTTGCCCAACCGCACTGGGGACAGGCCTGGCAGGAGATGCGCCGCCAGAGCCACGACGTCATGATCTGCCTCGACACCTCGGAGAGTATGCGGGCGGCCAATCCGCTGCCCTCGCGCATGGACCGCGCCAAGCTCAAGATCCTCTCGCTGCTCGACCGCGCCCCGGGCGACCGGTTCGGCCTGGTCGCCTTCAGCGGCGCCGCCGTGCTCCAGTGCCCGCTGACCCACGACCGCGGCTACTACAAATCGGTCCTCAACGTGATCGACACCGACAGCATCAGCATGGAGGGCACGGACATCGCCGCCGCCATCCAGGAGGCCGTAAAAGTGTTCCGCGAGGAGTCCGAGACCACCGGGGTCATCGACAAGGACTCGCGCGCCATCCTGCTTATCTCCGACGGCGAGCAGGTGTCGGGCGACGCGATCGAGGAGGCGGAGAAGGCGTCGGATTTCGCGCGGGTCTACGTGGTGGGTGTGGGCAGCCCCGAGGGGGCCCAGATCCGGCTGCCGGATTGGATGGACCAGTACGTCAACACGAGGGGGCGCAACCGGCCCCACCTGTCGCGGCTGGATGAGGAGACGCTGCAGCAGGCGGCGTTGGCGGGGCAAGGGGCGTACAAGCGCTCGACGCCCGACAACTCGGACGTGAACCTGATCTACGACCACCTCCAGCAGTTGACCGCGTACTCGGCTTCGAGCGACGTGCGGCTGCGGCTGGTGAACCGCTACCAGTGGCCCCTGGCCGTGGCCATCTTCTGCTTTGCGGGCGAGGGGCTCTGGATCGCCGTCATGCCGTGGTTGCGCGCCTGGCGCCTGCGCCGGGCCGGGCCGGCCGAGGAGACGCGCCATGCTTAGGGCCGCCTTCGCTATCGTGCTCATCGCGCCGGTCGCCTTCGGCGCCGGGTCTTTCCGCGCGCGCCTCGAGGAAGCGCACGCGTTGCTGAACGACGGCGACGTGGACGGGGCCGTGGCCCTGTATCGCGACCTCCAAACGGACGATCCCGAGTCGGACGTGCTCTACTACAACATGGGCCGAGCCCACTACGAGGGGGCCATACAGGAAGCCGAACTCGAGGCCCACGAAGACGCGCTGGCCTCGCTCGAGCAGGCCAAGGAGGCCTTCGAGAAGGTGCTCCATTCGGCCGACCCGGAGGTCCGCCGAGACGCCGCGTACAATCACGCCAATTGTGTGGCCCAGGTTGCCAAGCTGTCCGCGACCGCGCAGAAGCACCAGGAAACGGTGGAAGCCTTCGAGCAGTCTGTTGCAGAATACGAGGACTTCCTACGCCAACATCCCGACCACCAAGGGGCGCGCAACAACCTGGACCACATGCGTTACCTGCTTAAGAATATGCTGCAGAACCCGCCGCCCCCCCAGCAGCAACAGGGTGAGGGCGACGACGAGAACCAAGACCAGGAACAGCAGGACGATCAAGGCCAAGACCAACAGCAAGAGCAGGAAGGCCAACAGCAGCAGCAAGACCAAGAAGAAGGCCCCGAAGACCAACAGGAAGAGCAGCAGGGCGAGCAGCAGCCCCAGGCCCAAGCGCAGGAGGATTCGGACGAGTCCGACGACCGGGAGCCGTCGCCCGAAGAGGGGCCCCCGCCCGAGGACCGCCAGAACGTCGAGGCTATCTTGCAGTCCTTGGAGGACATCGATGAGCAGGAGCAGCGCGACGCCAGGACCCAGCGGCCGGACACGCGCTTGAGGAACGACTGGTGGTGAGCCGAAGGACAGCCTTCGCGACGACGTGGGCCGCGGTGGCGGCGTGCGTTTGCCTGGCGTTTCCGGCGGCCGCGGAGCCGCATGTGCGGGCCTACGTTGAACGGACCACCGTGACGGTGAACAAGCCGTTTCTGCTTAGCATCGAGGTCAGCGGCAACGACGTGGGCCCGATCGCCCTTCCGGACGTGCCCGGGCTGAACGTCAACAAGCGGGCCTCGAGCACGCAGGTCTCGAAGGAGTTCTCCTTGGTCGGCACCCGGATGCGGGGCGTCACCACACAGCAGTTGGGCTACTACGCCCAGGCCACCCGCACCGGGAAGATCACGATACCCCGCATCGGGGTGACCATTGACGGCAAGACCCTGTACACCAAGCCCATTCTCCTGACCGTGACCGACGCCTCCCAGCCCTGGCAGTCCCCCTCGGGCCAGACGGCCCCTTCGCGAACCGCCGGCCGCGGGCAGGACGGCGAGCTGACGTGGGAGGAAGCCGTCTTCATCGAGACGGACGTGGACAAGCGAGAGGCCTACGTGGGCGAGCCCATAGAGTTGACCATGAGCGGCTGGGCGGTCGGGCTTGTGGGCTTGCGGGTCAGCCCCTTCCACGGCCAGGGCCTGCCGTTCCCGACGACGGAAGGGTTCTACGCCACCCCGGTGCAACCGGCCCGGACCCGCAAAGAGCGCAACGGCTATACCTACGAAGTAACCGAATTCCACCAAACGCTTTATCCAATGACGCCGGGGGACCTGCACGTCGGGTCGTGGCGGTGGGAGGGCTCCGCCTCCTATCGTTTTCAGGGGCACAACTTCCGCATGGAAACGCAGCCCATCGACGTCAAGGTCAAGCCGCTGCCGCCTTCGCCCCCCGGCTTCGGCGGCGCGGTCGGCCATTTTCGGCTCGAGGGCGGCGTGGATCGCACCCGGGTCGTTCAGGGTGTCCCGGTGACCCTCGAGATCACCATTTCCGGGCGGGGCAACCCGAAGGCGGTCGTGGCGCCGGAGCTGCCTGCTATGGACAAGGTATTCGTCTCGGACCCGGACAAGACGGAGGAGGCCATCGAGACCCCGAGCGGGCCGGGCATTCGGAAGCAGTTTCATTACACCATCACGCCGCTCGAGGCGGGCAGGCTGACGGTCCCGTCGGTCTCGTTTTCCTACTTCGATCCCGTGGCCAAGACCTACAAGACCGAGCGCACCCAGCAGTACGAGATCGAGGTGCTCGCGTCCGCGGAGGCCGCATCCCCTGCCGTCGTGGGCATGCCGACGCCGCTGGAGCAGGGCCACGTCAACGTGCTCGGGGAAGACATCCTGCCGATCCAGCCGGTCCGCGGCCGGTTGCGCCCGGCCCCCGCTTCGTCGTTGGCGTCGCCCGCCACGGTTGCCGCCCCGATGCTGGCCTATTGCGGGGTGGCGCTGTTCATGCGCCGTAAACGCCGCTTCGATCGCGACGCCGGCTTTGCCCGGGACTACCGCGCGAGGTCCAGAAGCCACAAACGCCTCAAAGACGTCGCCTCGGCCGAACGGCCCGCCGAAGCGCTGTACCGCGCCCTGGTGGGGTTCGTTGCGGACAAGTTCAACGTGCCTGAGGCGGGGATGACCTCATCCGACGCGCAGCGCCTGTTCGAGACCCACGGGTTGGAGGGCGCGATCACGGACGGCTTCAACAAGATCCTCCGGGCCTGTGAGCGCGCGAACTACGCGTCCGCCGAGTTGTCCCCCGCTGAGATCGGCGCGCTGATCCAGGCGGCGGGCGCCGCGATCGATCAAGTGGGCGCGGCCCTGAAACGAGGAGCGCGCTCATGACGGTGACGGCCTGCCTGGTGCTGGTGTTCGGTGCGAACGTCTACGACGCGACCTTCGAGGAGGCGGCGTCGGCCTACGAGGCGGGCCGCTACGCCGAGGCCGTGAACCGGTACGAGCAACTGGTCAGCGAATCGGTCGTCGATGCCGCGGTGTTCTACAACCTGGCCAACGCCCACTACCGCAACGGGGACGTGCCGGCCGCCATCGCCAACTACGAGCGGGCGCTGCAACTGAACCCACGATTCCGCCAGGCCCGACAGAACCTCGACACGGCGGTCCAGGCCACCCAGCAGCGCCTGGCACGGCCGCTTCCGGCCGACTGGGAGCAGAGTCTCCTGTTCTGGCACTACGACCTCACGCCCCGGGAAACGTACTACGTGGCGGCCCTTCTGTGGGTGGCTTTTTGGGCCGTGCTGGGCATACGCCAGTGGCGCCCCCTGCGCTACACCAGGCGCGTGGCCCTCGGCCTGGGCCTGCTCGCGGCGGCCTTCGGCGCGTCCGCGTGGGTCAAGGCCCATCCGGCTCAACTGGCCGTGGCCGCCCGCGAGACCGTTCCGGTACGTTACGGTACCGGCGACGACGAGACCGTGCGATTTGAACTGCACGCGGGGGACCGCGTGACCGTGGACCGACGCGCCAACGGCTGGGCGCGCGTGACCACCGTGGACGGCGAACGCGGCTGGGCACGCGAGGAAAGCATGCTGTTCGTGGGTCCCCCTTACGAACCCTTCGTGGCCGCGGCCCCCGCGCAGGCCGCACAGGAGGCGCCGCCGACTTGACCCGGCCCTTTGAACAACTCGTCGAGCTGGCCCGACGCGGCACGCCGGCGTCGGGTTCGACGCCACGCGCCGAGTGTCTCGACGCGGCCCGGGCCTACGCCGCCGAGCAGCGCCAGGCCATCCGTGAGCGCCACCGTGCCGGCGAGTCCGGCCTCAACGTCGTGCGCATGCTGACCGCGGCCGCCGACCGCTTGCTCCGGGGGGTGGTCGACCTGGCCGCGGGCTCGCTCGGGGGCCGGGACGCCTTGCTGCGGCGGATATCGCTGTGTGCACTCGGGGGCTATGGACGCTCGGAACTCAGCCCGTTCTCCGACCTGGACGTCTGCCTGCTCTACGAGCACACGCTCGACGCCGACCTCCAGGCCCTCAACGACTTCCTCGTGCCTTTCCTGTGGGACCTCGGCCTCGAGGTGTGCTACTCGATCCGAAGCGTGTCGCAGACCGTCGAGTTGGCCTCCCAAGACCTGCGCGCCTTCACGTGCGCCCTCGAATCCCGCCTTATCCTGGGCGACTCGACGACCTACGCCCGCCTCAAGCTCCACCTGCGCGAGCTCCTGGCCCACGACGCGATCTCGGCGGCCTACATCGAATCGCGCGTGCGTTCGCGCTACGACGGAATCCCCGAGGGACACGAGGACCTTCACGCCGTCGAGCCCGACATCAAGGAGAACAAGGGCGGCCTGCGCGACTGCCACACCGCGCTGTGGCTGCTGATGATGACCTACGGACCCGTCACCGTCGACGACGTCGTCGCCCTGGGCATCATCACGCCGGACGAGCACCTGGCCCTCGTACAGGGGCTCAATGTCATCTGGCGCATCCGCAATGAGCTGCATTTCGCCGCCGGCCGCGGGGAGGACCGACTCACCTTCGCAAACCAGAAGCACGCGGCCAAGGCCTTGGGATACGGCGAGGGGGACGTGCAGGACGTCGCCCGCTTCATGCAAGACTACTACGCCGCGGCGCGCGAACTGCGCCGCTTCCTGCGCATCGCCACCCAGGTCTGCTACGGCCGCCATCCGCACGGCGCCACGACCGAGGACACCTTGGACGCGGCCGGCCGGCAGTCGCTGGTGGTGCGGGATGGGCAGCTCACTGCCGCACACGATGACGCCCATTGGTTCGGCGAACAGCCCTCGCGGCTGATGGAGGTGTTCTGGGAGTGCGCGCGCCGCCGCGCCCCGCTCAGCCGGCCGCTCGAGCAGGCGGTCGTCGGCAATCTGCACCTGGTGACGGACACGTTCCGCTCGAACGACCTCGCGCGCCGCTTCTTCCTGGCCATCTGCAACCGGCCGTTGCAGGCGGGCTTCGCGTTGCGCCAGGCCTACCACGCGGGGCTGTTGGGGCGATACCTCCCGGAATTCGCCGCCATCCAGGGCGTCATCCGCTACGAGGATTTCCACCATTTCCCAGTAGACGAGCACACGCTTCGGGCGCTCGAGGCCCTGGCCGCCCTGCCCGGCATGGACGGTCCCGTGGCCGGGTGCCTGAACAAGGCGTTCGAGCACCTGCCCGACCCCTACATCCTTGTGCTAGCCATCCTGTGCCACGACCTCGGCAAAGCCAGCGGCGAGAGCCACGTGCAACAGGGCGTGACCCTGGCCAAACAGGTCTGCAACCGGATCGGCATGCACGAAGAGGACACCGAACGCGTCGCCTTTCTCGTGGAACACCACCTGGTCATGACCCGCCTCAGCCAGTACCGCGACATCGACGACGGCGAGATCGTCGAGAGGTTCGCGAAGGCGATGAAGACCGAGGAGCGACTGCGGGCGCTGCTCCTGCTGTCCTATGCCGACATGGCCGCGGTCGGGCCGGGGGTCTGGAACGACTGGAAGGGCGCGCTCCTTATGAGGCTCTACCTGAAGGCCGAGAAGATCCTGCTCGGGCGTGCGGAGGTCGTGGGCGAGCAGTTCTGGCGCTCGAGCAAGGCGGCCGAGGTCCGCGCGTTGGCGCCGCGCGAGCTCGAGAACGAGGTCGAGCCGCACCTCCGGGGCCTCGGCGAGCGCTATTTCTCGGCCTTCGCGCCGGATTGCATCGCCGCCCACATCGGGCTGGTGGCCCAGGCGCGCGAACGCCAACTGGCGGTCCGTTGCACGACCATCGAGCAGACCGGCGTCAGCGAGGTCGTGGTCTGCACACAGGACCGCCAGGGCCTATTCGCCCAGATCGCCGGCAGCTTCACGTCCCAGTTGATCGACGTCAGCAACGCCGCCCTGTTCACCCGGCCCGACGGCTGCGTGGTGGACTGCTTCACCGTGTCCGACGCCTCGCGAGGCCGGCCGCTGACACAGGCCCAGTGCCGGGCCTTCGAGCGCGTGCTGCGCCGCGTCCTGATCAAGGGCGAAGACGTTCAGGGGCACGTCGACCGCTCGCGCCGCCGGCTGTTCGCCTTGCTTCAACCCCGCATTCCCGTGTATACCCGCATCACGTTCGACAATGAGTCATCGCGGACCCACACCGTCATCGACGTCGAAACCGGCGACCGCACGGGACTGCTCTATGACATCACGCGCGCCATGAGCGACGCGGGGCTGGATATTGCCGCCGCGCGGATCGTCACCGACGTCCGCCGCGTGCGCGACTCGTTCTACGTCACCATGGGCCAGGTCAAGATCGATAGCGAGGAAACCCAGGAGCGAATCCGGCGGATCGTCCACAATGGGATCCATCCGAGGACGCTCTCCGAGACCAAGGGAGGTGTTACATGAGATTGGCAGTTCGTCTGACCGTTCTGGCGCTGGTTGTGCTGGGCGGATTCACGGGAACGGCGTTTGGCACAAGCCCCGTGCTCGAGGAGCTCGAGGACGCCTTCGTGGCGCTGCACGAGAGTGTCCGGCCCTTTGTCGTCAACATCGATACCGAAAGCCGGTCGATCGGGCAGGGAATGGACCCCGAACAACTCAATGAGCTATTCCGGTTCTTCGGTCTCCCGGGGCCGGAAGGGGCGCCGCCCGCCCGCCGCGTACCGCGGCTCGCCCAGGGCTCCGGCTTCATCTACGACAAGGAAGGCCACATCATCACGAACAACCACCTCGTCGAGGGGGCCAAGACCATCAAGGTCAAACTGTGGAACGATGAGGAGTTGGAGGCCCAGGTCGTCGGGCAGGACCGCGACACCGACTTGGCGGTTATCAAGATCGACGTCGATTTCGATCTGCCCGTGGCCCCGTTGGGCGACTCCGACGGCCTCAAGGTCGGGCAGTTCGCCATTGCCGTCGGGAGCCCGCGCGGCTTCGAGGGTTCGTTCTCTTTTGGTCACATCACCGCACTCGGCCGCGAGAACCTCAACCTGCCCCGTTCCCTGCGGTTCCAGAACTTCATCCAGACCGACGCCGCCATCAACCTGGGCAACAGCGGCGGGCCGTTGTGCAATCTCAACGGCGAAGTGATCGGCATCAGTATCGCCATTGTCTTTGGGGCCAACTCCCTGGGCTTCGCCATCCCCGCCAACACCGCCAAGGAAATCGTCCCCGTGCTCATCTCCGAGGGCAAGATCACGCGCGGCTTCCTCGGGGTGAAGATTCGCGATGCCGACGCGTTCGCCGAACACCTCGGTTTGCCGGATAAGAAAGGGGCCTGCGTCGTCAGCGTCGAGCCCGACACACCCGCCCAGCGCGCCAAGATCCAGCCCGCCGACGTCATCCGCAAAGTCAACGGCGAAGTCGTCGAGGACTCGGGCGACCTCGTCGTCAAGATCTCGGAGCAGCCGCCGGGGGCCGCGACCATGATCGAGGTCTGGCGCAACGGCGAGGTCGTCGAGCTCGAAGTCAACCTGGACGAGTTCGACTCCGGGCTGGATGCCCAGCGGGCCGAGGAGAACGCCTACGGTCTGCACGTGCAGGACCTGAAACCGGAGCTGCTCGAGCGCCTCCGACTTGAGCCGGGCGTGACCGGCGTGATCGTCACCGAGGTCGATCCCGAAAGCGCGGCCGAGGAGGCCCGGCTCACCCCCGGCGACGTCATTACGAAAGTCGGCAAGCGCGAAGTGTCCGACACCGACGGCTTCTACGAAGCCCTGGCCGGGGAAGCCACCCCGGGCCAATCGCTCTTGATCGTGTTCATCCGCCGTGACGGCGAGCAGGACATCACCTTCATCAAGGTCCCGCAGGAGACCCCGGAGGAATAGCGCGCAAGGCAGCCCGGTCTGCGTGGCGCGCGGCGTCGAGACATGGGTTCACAGGTCAGCACCGGCTTGAACGGGGCCATTGGCCCGGGCCGTTGGGTGCGGCTGAGACCGGCAGAGCGGGCCTTGGCGGCCGGCCTTGCCCTCCTGTTTCTCGCGTTGCTCGTCGCCGCCCGCCTCATCCAGCCCGACCCGCGCGGGTTGGGCGCCCACGAGCAACTGGGCCTGTGGCCCTGCTACATGGCCAAGTATCTCCATCTGCCCTGTCCGCTCTGCGGCGCCACGACGGCCTTCTCCTTGATGGCCCACGGGGCTGCTTGGCCAGCATTTCGCTGTCAGCCCACCGGCGCCCTGGCGGCCCTGGCGTGCGCCGCCGCGTTCGGCCTGTCAGCCGTGTTTGCCTTGACCGGTTGGTTCCCCCAGGCCCTCTTTTCGGCCTTCGCGACGAGGGCCATGGCCGTGCTGGCCGCAGCCGCTGTCCTCATGGCGTGGCTCTACAAGATCCTGGCCACACTGCTCTAAGCCGCATTTCTCCTAACCCGGCGCAGCCGGAACCGAATCGGACTACTCGTCGTGCTCGTAATTGTAGTCGTAGTCGTAATCGGGCGCCAAGATCTCGTTGACGCTCCGCGCTGTGAACGGTTGCTTGGGCGCTTGCAGTGGGGCCCCTGCGCACACGGCCCCAAAACACAGTGCTCACGAAAGAACACGCGCTTTTCTCTCGCAACTATGCAGACTTCAAGAGGCTAGAGGACCCAAGGGAGGGGCTCGCGAGAAATCCGGGTTAAGGGCCTGGGCTTGGCCACGTCGGCGCCCCCGCGAGAGTACCCGTGATTTGAAACTCAACGTTGCACTAGGGATACTATCGACTCAGGTTTGATTCAGGGCTTTGTTTCGCAGCGTTTCCGGCGCGCGTCCGGCAGATGAGATATAATAGCTCGACATGACTACCAACCCGACATCGCAGGATACACGAGAGGGCGCCAGAGGGGGCTCACGCCGCGTGTTCGCGGGCCTAGCGCTCGTTCTCCTTCTGAGCGTCATCCTCAGAGTGTATCGTCTAGACGCTCAGTCGGTTTGGGGCGATGAGTTCTTTACCGGCGCGGCGTACCTTCAGAAACCGCAGCCGCTCGGCGTCCATCTTAGTCTCGTGTCTTGTATGGGCGATGAGATCGCGCCGGTGTATCCCGTTCTTCAGAACTCTTGGGCGCGCCTCGTCGGAACCTCCCTGGTAGCATTGCGGTCGCTTTCCGTACTGATGGGCCTGGCAGCCATACTACTGATGTATTGCGTCGGCGCCCACATGTACGGGCGTCTCGGCGGGCTTCTGGCCGCCCTGTGTTTGGCCATTTCGCCCGTGCACATCTGGTACTCCCAGGCCCTGCAGCCTCATGTACTTGTAGTCCTGCTCGCCCTCGTTTCCATATATGCCTTGCTCAAGGCTTTGCGCGACGGCAACATCGGCTGGTGGGCCCTTTGCCTGAGCGCAAATCTCCTTTTGGTTTGGACGCATTTCCTTCAAATATTCCTTGTGTTAACCGAGCTATGTGTTCTGGGACTGTACATACGACGAAGGTTCTCCGCGACCCTCCTATGGTCGGCGCTTCACGGGCTGCTGTTGGTCCCTTGGGTGCTACTGATGCTCCGCATACGCCCCAGCAACCTTGAGCACCTAGGGACAGTCAATATCAAGGATGTCCTGGCCTCTATGGTCGGAAACAGCACAAGCGAGCTGGGTATCTCGGCGCCCTTCTGGTTTGATCGCGTGCCCGGGGCCGCACACCCGGCGCTGCTGAACGCGTACGGCTGGACACAGATAGCCCTCGGTTGTGTCTTCGCTATCGCGATCGGCTGGCTCGCAGTGAAGACCGTGCGGTCGCGCTGCGATTCGGAGGGGCCGGTTCTGCTTCTTCTTCTGACGACCCTGCCCGTCCTCATGCTTGCTTCGCTGACCTATTTCTCAGGCCGGCCCTTTCTTCTAGAGCGATACGTTCTCTATGGTTTGGTGGCGCGATACATCATACTCAGCGGGCTCTTGTCGAGCTTTCGCGTTCCCTGGCGCCGGATGTTTGCGGTGTTGCTGCTAGGGCTGATCTGGGCTTTCCAACTGGCGCTGTTTCTGCCACGCACCACGCGAACGGACTGGTTCTCCGTGGTGGACTATGTTAGGAGTAAGGCTTCGCCGCATGACATCGCCGTGGTTGACACTATTTTTGGTTCCCGAATCTTCCAGTATCACGTGAATGATGACGATATTCCCATTTTCTCCGCCAACAATGAGCAGGTGGTTTGCGACGCGAGCGTCTTTTTTCTGGCACTAGATCCCGGTCACGAGGCGACCTCGAATGAGCCACGCTCGGTATGGTTCATTCACAACCAGGATTGGGGGGGAAGCCCGATATCCTCCCTTGAAGAGAAGCTCTCCTCGTATGGGTTGTCGTTCACCTACCGGGAGTTCCCGATGTGGGAGCGCATCATTGTCTATCGCATTGCACCTCCCCATTCCCCTTTGGAGTCTCCCGGAATACGAACGCCTGAGCCCATTAGGGAAGGTCCCGCGTATGATAGCCTGAAGCCATCGCCCCACCTTGCCCATTTGGATCAGTACGACCTTGATGACCTCCTCCAGAGGATAGGGGATGGTCTGCCGACCCGCGATTCCTTGCCGCCGGACTTCTTGTGTGCGTGTTTCCTGCAAGTTGGGAACCTGCAAATGGCGGAGGCGGTGGCGCGTCTTAGACTCGATCTGTGGCCGGACTCGGTTGGGGAATATGTACTAGGCCTGGTGTTGGCGCAAAAGGGCGACCACGCCGCTTCGACAGCCGCTTTTCAGCGTGCTTTCAAGAACCCCAAACGTGCCATCTTGCTTCTAAGGGGGCTCTCATCAAGTCTATGTGAAACCAAAGACTATGAGGCCGCATACGCTCAGGCCAAGCGCCTGGAAGAAATGGGCCACATGTGGGGAGTCGTCCTGCGACACATCGGTCGGCGCATGCTCGATCCATCCGGCCCGGTGCTGCCGTTTGGGGTTTGCCCCGTAAACGAGGAGCCTTGTGAAGCGGTCTTGTCCGCCGTCGCCAAACGGCAGTGGCTCGACTGGATGGGGCCGGGGGCCCTCTTCCTTCTGGGTGAAGTGCATGGCATAGTCGGGCGCCATGATGAGGCCCTCTCTTTCTTCCAGAAGGCCGTTGATGCCGATCCCGACAGCATCTACGGCCGCGACAGGTTGAATGCAGCCCTGAAGAAGCACCAAGAAGCGGGCCACTCCTGAGACGTTAGCAACCATAAGGCCCCTGCCTTGCCCCCACTCGCTTTGCTACAGCTCCTCGGGAACACGGTAGCGCCTTCTACGGCTCGATTCCGTGCCCCTGCTCATCATCGTGCATGTGGGTGAACTGAAGGGGAAGGCGATTACGAGGACGCCCTCGCTTGCGAGAATACCCGCGATTTGAAGGTGAACATAGTAATAGACATACCATCAACTCAAGGTTGATTCAGGGCTTCGTTTGGCAGCGTTTCCGCAATTCTGGGGACGCCATACTTAATTATTCCGTTCGGTTCCTCGGTGTGTTAGGCTTGAATGCACGGCCAGGATTGCGCGGGTGGTTGTGCCCGACATGTCCCACCACATCACGTAGCGGGGCAACCGGCGCATGCAAACGTTCTTCTGTGACGTGGATGGCGCAGTGGTGGGTGCGCTGCTCGGCGGTATCGAGCACTGGCGCGTGATCAAATCGGCCTGTCGCCGCTACTACCTTCGCCCGGCGTATATGGCGCGGGCCCTGTGGCGGCTGGCCAAGAGACCGGCCCTCGTCAAGAACCATCTCCTCGGGTTCTACTACTGGCTGGGCCTCATGCGCGCCGGATAGCCCGGCCCCCGAAGTTCTGATGATCGACGGCCGCTTGAATTCGCCGGCGCCAACGTGTACAAAGGCCTTGTTGAGGGTTGGGGGGCTGCCCCATGAAGCTGGTGACACGATGATATCTAAGACGGGACTGTACGTAATTCGGGCGTTGGCGGCGCTCGCGGAACTCCCCGAGGACCAATGGATCGGGACCGCCTCCCTGGCCGAGAAGACCAAGGCCCCGGTCAACTACCTGAGCAAGCTGCTGCACACGCTCGCGCGCGAGGGCCTCGTGCTTTCGCAGAAGGGGGTCCGCGGGGGAATCCGCCTGGCCAAGCCCGCACACGGGATCTCGCTGTACCGGGTCCTCGACCCCTTCGAGGACTTCTCGCGCTGGAACGAGTGCCTGTTGGGCGCGGAGCACTGCTCCCCGGACAACCCGTGCGCCGTGAATGCCCGGTGGGAGCCGGTCCGCCGACAGTATCTACGTTTCCTTCACGAAACGACCGCGGCCGATCTCGTGGCCGACGTCCGAACCTTCGTGCAGCCGTTGTAGGCCCTTCAGCCGCCTGCCAGGCGCGGCGGTCCGGCGCCATGTCGGGTCACGGCCGCGCGGTCGCGCGGGGAACATGGTACTCGGGGGAACAGACGCCCTTCATGATAGCTGCTGTGCCCATATGGTGATCTGGCGCAACAAGCCTGCTTGTGTTCTCGGTACCGCTGCAGCAGGCGTCTCGGAACCACGGCGCCGGGCGATTGTGTTTGATGTGAGGGGTTGGTACAGTCCCAAACGGCGCGAGAAGCGCCGACCGAAGCGGCACGAGGAGCGGTGTGTATGCGGTTGGCCGTAAAGCTGTGGCTCGGTTATCTGGTCTTCTGGCTGGTCGTGGGTGCCGTGGTGGGCGGGTTGATGTACGGCAGGTTTCCGTTTCTGCTGTATTTCGCGGTCCCCTTCGCCCTCTTCGGCATTTTGGGTGCGGTTCCGGCCAGCTACGGACTGCTCTGGATTCGTTTGCCGGGATGGACCGGGCGCTTGCTCCTGACGCTGGTCTACGCGGCCCTAATCGCGGCCGTCTTTCGGGCGGGCCCCCAGTACCGCTCGAGCCGCGAGGCGCCGCGCGACCAGGGCCCCTACCTGACTTGGGCCGACGACCCGCGCACCACGGTTACGGTCTGTTGGACTACCGCCACGCTGCGAACGAGCCATGTGAGCTACACCGGTCCCGGCCGCGCTTACGACGCCGACGCGACGTCGCCGCGCGAGACGCACTATCACCATGTCACGCTTCGCGGGCTGCGCCCCGGCGCCCGGTACACCTACCGCGTGCCGGACCTGGGTCCAGCGGAACACACCTTCCGCACGGCCCCGGCGGCGCGCGAGGACTTCTCGCTGCTCGTGTACGGGGACACGCGTGTCTGGGCGGGCATGACGATGCACGGCCCCGTGGTCCGCGCCATGTTGCGCGCGGACGCCAGGGGACGTTGCGCCTTCGTGCTCAACACGGGCGACATCGTGGAGAACCCGGGGAGGGGCTACGGCTGGCAGTGGAACCTGTTCGCGCACCAGATCGCACCGCTGGCCGACACCCGGCCCTACCTGGTCAGTCTGGGCAATCATGAGGCACGGGGCGGCACGGAGCCCTACGACCGCTATCTTGACCATGGCACGGACGATCACTGGTACTCCTTCGACTACGCCGGGGTCCACTTCGTCGCGCTGTCGACCCAGGACGATACGGCCCCGGACAGCCCGCAACACCGGTGGCTCGTCGCAGACCTTGAGCGACACGCGCCGGCCAGCCGCTTTGTTGTTGTGTGGTTTCACAAGCCGCTACTGACCTACGACCCGCGCGAGTCCTACCACAACCTCGACCTGCGCGAGCACCTGCAACCCGTCCTCGAGCAACACGGTGTCGACGTCGTGTTTGTGGGCCACGTCCACGCCTACGAGCGCCACAACCTGGGCCGCTTGTACCATGTCGTGACCGGGGGCGGGGGCGTGCTCCTCTGGCACATACCGGCTACCGGCGAGTTCACGGTGAAAACGGAGACGACGCACCATTTCTGTCGCGTTGATGTGGTTGGCGACACCATGCGGGTTCGGGCCCTTCGTCTGGACGACTCGATCATCGACGAGTTCGAGGTGCACCGTACCGGGCGGCCTGCATCGTAGGACTCAGAGATGGTGCACCCAGGGGCGTTGCGAGTCCCGTCCTGCTCCGCCTACCCGCTCGTCGAGGTGCTCGTTGGACGCGACCCAGGAGTTTGTTTGGGCAGGGCTTATCTCCCCTGCCGAAGACGTATCGCGAATTGCTGCGCCCCTTGAGGTCCAACAGAACGGTTCTCAGCCTGGAGTGAAGGGAAATCAGGCGCGCCTCCTTGTCCTTGAGTTCCCAGTCCTCCTTGGCTCGGATACGGATCTCATCGCGTTCAAAGTCGATGTCTTCCCACTCCAGATGAAGCAGTTCACCCGAGCGGATCCCCGTGGGCAGGAACGTCAGTAGGATCGGCCGCGGTGCGTCCCCCGCTTCCCGGAGCAGACGCCCGATCTGCTCCTGGGAAAGTGGTCGCCGATCTTGGGAGCCGATGTGATCATGGCGGAGAGGGAGGGATTCGATCTGCTCCGAAACGCATCCTTGCCATCGTCAAGGGCTTACGCCATAACGTCTTTTTTGATAAACATATACGTATTCATTGGGCATCACCCGTTGTCCCTCGAAGTCACTGCGCGCAATCATCGTGTAGGCACTCTATAGGCACTCCAGGCTGCGCGGTCGAGCAAGCCACCCAACTGTCTGCGGTCGCTGACCAGACGCGAATGCGAACGAATGGCGGCCTACGCAGAAGACCGCAATCCTGTCGTGACTCCAAAGAGGAAGGCTCAACCACCTCGCCTAGTCAGATTCGAATTGCTGCGCCAGTTCATCCAGGTGCTCCCTGGCCACGAGGTCCAATCGGCACAGGTCGGACAACTGCTTCCCCATGTCTGTAAGGAAGTAAGCGGTTCTTGGCTGGTTCCTTGGCTAGAGTCGGTAGTAGGGGGTGCCGTTGTGTGAAGACGATCCGGGTAGTACGGCTAGAAGAAGACAGGAACTGCTAAGCCATGACAGGAAAGGAACTTAAGGCCATCCCCCGAGCTCCTGGAACGGCTCGGATTCGACGGCGACCGCTCGAAATGGACAGGATTTGGTAGCAAAAGTGGTAGCAAAACCTCTGGGTCTTTCCAGCGGCCAACGCGAGAACCCCGCCCGTTGCCGAGGAACCTTTGTGTTCCCAACCCAACGAGTGGGACGTATTGAGCAGGGGTAGAAGATGTCGATACCTGACCCAGTGCTGCGAGATTCTGTCCTCTCGTGGCTACTTGGCAATGGTGCCTGAGACCTCCACCCAGGCAATCAGCTTCGCGGAGAAGCCGCCGCCGGCAGGGATAAGCCCATTGTGCTCGAGATCGCGGTGAAGCATGGGCTCGATGTGCTGCTTGAGGAAGGTCGACCGCGTCTGCACG
>Ga0114930_10001361_pt1 | contig 23436 bp, 16 predicted proteins | sample AnhtaG_FD_87300 | JGI IMG/M metagenome (GOLD analysis project Ga0114930, IMG submission 87300) | Deep subsurface microbial communities from Anholt, Denmark to uncover new lineages of life (NeLLi) - Anholt_01485 metaG | ecosystem: Environmental > Aquatic > Marine > Oceanic > Sediment | place... | reverse complement strand
TAAAACCTTATACAATGAAGACACTTTTTTCTGTTGGTGATAACACCAACAGAGAACTTAAAATGCAAACTATTTAGTGACCTGAGTAGTAATGCATCCCGAAACTTCGGGATTACCCAGAAATTGCCACTCGCAAAGCTTCCTGGTACTTAGTTGAATTAAAAGCTGATATTAAGTTCTCTGTATGTTTTATCAAAAATTTCGGAGGTCGTTAATTACGTGATAGAGTAACAGAGTATGTAACCATTTCGTGGTTCATTTTTATATTGCACAGCATAAATATTTGGTTCATACGAACTTTTATTTAAATAGAAGACTTAAGTAAATACCATTTGTCATTTCGAGCGAAGTCGAGAAATCTCATAGCTTTGAGGTTTTACCCAAGAAATTTGTGTAGGTTATTACAATTATTTAATACTTTATAAAGCAATAGAGTGATTCAAGTGTAGAAAAATAAAAAACGAGATTTCTCCCCGAGTACTCGGGGCTCGAAATGACATTATAGAATGTATTCATTAGAAATGACAATTAGATAATCTATTTGTTACCAATTAGTTGGCTCATTTCAAATAAAATGCCTGAAGAGCAAAATTTTTAAACTACAAATAATCAAACCTTGAGGAGGTATGCGATGAAATTATCTAAGAAATGTATGGCGTTCATGGTATTTGCGGTGATATTGATTTTTGCCGCTGGTCTGTATGCGCAGGACGGCAAGAAAGCCCTGACTTTCGATGATTATGCCCGATGGCGAAGTATTACTTCGACCTCGATATCCGATGACGGGAACTGGATTACGTTTGGTTACAGCAGGCGTGAAGCCGACGATACGCTGTACGTTAAAAACCTTGAGAACGACAAACTGCACGTAATTCCGCTTGCGTCGCGTCCGCAATTTTCCGATGACGGAAAATGGATTGCGTACAATGTCAGTTTACCGCGCAAAGAGGCTGAAAAGCTCCGCGAAGCTAAAAAGCCCGTCCCTAACAAGGCGGAGTTAATGGACCTGGTGACCGGGGATAAAATTTCATGGGATAATGCAGCTTCGTTCAGGTTTTCCAAGGGCTCGAAGGTTTTTGTCGTTAAAAAAACAAAATCAGACCCCGATGCTAAATACAGCGGCACCGATATGATTCTGCGATATTTAGAAAAAGGGTATGACGAACCTTTCGGCAACGTGGCGGCGTTTAGTTTTAACAAGCCCGGCACCATCCTTGCGTATACCCTTGATACGGCTGATAAAAATGGTAATGGACTCTATATATTGGATGTTACTACCGGAATGCGCAGGCAATTGCACAGTGATAAAATGGAATTCACCAATATGAACTGGGATGAAGAAGGCAGCGCTGTGGCTGTATTAAAAGGCAAAAAGAACGAGGGAAACACGCAAAAGGATAACATTCTGCTTGCTTTTACCGGGTTGGATACTGATGAACCTGCCACTTATGAGTATAATCCGGCAGACGCGTATGATTTTCCGAAAGAAATGGTAATCAGCGAACTAGGCTCATTCTCCTGGAGCGAAGACCTTACTAAAGTGTTTTTCGGTATTAAGGGACAGGAAAAAGAACCGGAAAAGAAAAAGGATGACGAACTCGTTGCAAATGTAGATATCTGGCACTGGAAGGACGACAGAATTCAGCCGGTTCAAATAATCCAGGCTGCGAGAGACCGGAATTTTACGTATAGAGCGGTTTTTAATTTGAATGACAAACGCTTTGTGCGGCTCACTGATGAAGATATGCAGTCTATCTCCATCACCAGAGACGGCAAATGGGGTATCGGACAGAATGCTAAACCTTATGTTTCGGATTGGAAACTCCGGAAAGCCGATTACTACCGCGTCAATACGACAACCGGGGAGAAAACTCTGATATTTGAAGCCCATGAGCGTACGATGGGATTGTCACCGGACAGCAAGCATTACCTGTACTGGAAAGACGGCAATGTATGGGATTATAAAATTGAAACCGGCGAGAAAATAAACCTCACTAAAAATGCACCGGTCAGCTTTGCAAACGCTGAGTACGACCACCCTGGAACGGTACCTCCATACGGTGTTACTGGCTGGACAAAGGACAGTACGGCAGTAATCCTCACCCACAAGTATGACCTCTGGCTGCAGCCGTTGGACGGGAGCATGGCAACAAACCTGACGGACGGCTTGGGTGATAGAGATGAAATTCGTTTCCGCTATGTCAGATTGGACCCCGAAGAACGGTTCATCGATTTGTCCAAACCGGTATTGCTGTCGGCATTCGGTCAGTGGACAAAAAAAGCGGGATATTTTGAACTAAAGGACGGCAAGCTCGAAACGCTGATTTACGATGATAAAAGTTTCGGAAGGGTGACCAAAACAAAGAATGCCGATAAGTTCATGTACACCATCCAAACCTTTCGGGACTTCCCGAATTATTATATCAGCGACACAAAATTTTCATACCCGAAACGTATAACCGATGCAAATCCGTGGCAGTTAGAATACAAGTGGGGTTACCGGATTTTGTTCGATTTTGAGAACAGCCAGGGCGTGCGGCTGCAGGGTACGCTTGCCATTCCGGATGATTACGAAGAAGGTCAGCGTCTGCCAATGCATGTCAATTATTACGAAAAGAATTCGCAAAATCTCCATCGTTACACCGCTCCGCGGTATGCCGGTTCACCGAACTTTGCCGGGATGGTCAGTAACGGGTACATGGTAATGCAGCCGGACGTGCATTTCAATACCCGCACTACGCATTCCGATATGCTCGAATGTGTTGAAGCTGCGGTAAAGAAGGTCATCGATATGGGCTATGCCGATCCGGAGCGCATCAGTCTGCACGGGCACAGTTTCAGCGGTCAGGGTTCAGCGTATATTTCAACACGGTCAAATATGTTTGCAGCCATTGTATACGGTGCAGGTGCAACCAACCTGGTGAGTGATTTCAATCAGCTCTGGAAAAGCGCCGGAACAAACCAGCACAGGTATGATATTTATGGTCAGGGCAGGTTTGGAACCAATCCCTACGATGACTCGGAGCTTTACAAGAATGAATCAGCGATTTACCATGCGAGAACGATGGATACACCGCTGTTGATAATGCATGGCACGGAAGACGGCTCGGTTGAATATCTCCAGGCACTCGAATTCTACAACGCCCTTCGTTTTAACGAGAAAAAAGTGATTCTCCTTTCGTATCCGGGAGAAGGGCACGGCTTGAGAAAATTAGAAAACCAGAAAGACTTCCAGCGCCGTACGCGGGAGTTTCTCGACCATTACCTCAAAGGCAAACCCGCACCCGATTGGATGGTCAAGGGCGTACCGTTCTTAAAGAAGAAAAAATAATATGAAAATTTTATCTTAAACATAATGATTTTTTAATTGTTTTTATACTTTAAAATACTTTTTGCAGTAAAAATTTAAACATATAGAGGAGAGAAGCAATGAAATCGTCTAAAATATTTATTCCGGTTATTTTATTAGTGGCGTTATTTATTTCTGCCACGATTCTTTTTGCGCAGGAAGATAGCGGAAAAAAGGTTTTAACTATTGAAGATTATGCACGCTGGCGGAGTATTACATCTATCTCGATATCTGATGACGGGAATTGGATGTCATTTGGATATAGCAAGCGTAATACCGATGATACGCTGTATGTAAAAAATCTTGAAACCGACAAACTGCATGTAATTCCGTTTGCCTCACGTCCGCAATTTTCCGACGACGGGAAATGGATTGCGTACAATGTCGGTCTGCCGGTAAAAGAGGCTGAAAAATTGCGCAAGGAAAATAAGCCAGTCCCCAACAAGGCAGAGTTAATGAACCTTGAAACCAGTGATAAAATTAACTGGGAAAATGCTGCATCGTTTACATTTTCCAAAGGGTCAAAGTATTTTGTTGTCAAGAAAACTAATTCCGACCCCAACGCCAAACACAGAGGCACTGACATGATTCTCCGCTATTTGGAAAAGGGGTATGATGAACCTTTCGGCAATGTGGCAGCTTTTAGTTTTAACAAGCCCGGCACCATCCTTGCGTATACCCTTGATACCGCTGATAAAAATGGTAATGGTCTCTATGTATTAGATGTTGATACCGGCATTCGCAAGCAATTGCACAGCGATAAAATGGATTTTACTAATATGACCTGGGATGAAGAAGGCAGCGCTGTGGTTGTATTAAAAGGTAAAAAGAACGAGGGAAACACGCAAAAGGATAACATTCTGCTTGCTTTTACCGGGTTGGATACGGATGAACTCACTGCGTTTGAATATAATCCGGCTGAAGCGTATGATTTCCCGAAAGAAATGGTAATCAGTGAAAAAGCAGGGCTTTCCTGGAGTGAGGACCTTACTAAGGTATTCTTGGGTATTAAAGAGCAGGAAAAAGAGCCTGAAAAGAGAAAAGATGACGAACCTGTTGCAGATGTGGACATCTGGCACTGGAAGGATGAACGGATACAGCTGGTTCAAATAAGGCGGGCGGAAAGGGATCGTAATTTTACATATAGAGCGGTATATAATGTGAATGACAGACGTTTTGTGCGGCTCACTGACGAAAATATGCGCACCATAAGCATTACCAGAGATGGGAAATGGGGTGTCGGTCAGGATAACAAACCTTATGTGTCCGACTGGAAAGAAAGGCAAGATGATTATTATCTCGTGAATACAGCTACAGGAAAGCGTACGCTCATGTTGAAAGGTCAGAAACGTACTTTAGGACTTTCGCCGGACAGCAAGCATTACCTGTACTGGAAAGACGGCAATGTGTGGGATTATGTAATTGAGACCGGCGAGAAAATAAACCTTACCAAAAATGCACCGGTCAGTTTTGAAAATCAGGAATTTGACCGTGTTGGAACGGTTCCGCCGTATGGCGTTACCGGCTGGACAAAGGACGGCAGTGCTGTCATTTTAACCCATCGATATGACATCTACCTGCAGCCTTTGGATGGAAGTCCGGCAACAAACCTGACCGGAGGTATGGGTGACAGGGAAGAAATCCGCTTCCGCTACGTCAGAACAGACCCCGAAGAACGGTTCATCGATTTGTCCAAGCCAGTATTGTTGTCGGCATTCGGTCAGTGGACAAAAAAAGCCGGCTATTACGAGTTGAAAAATGGCAAGCTTGAAAAGCTGATTTACGATGATAAAAGTTTCGGCAGGCTGACAAAAGCAAAGAATGCCGATAAATTCGTGTTTACCATCCAGACCTTTCGGGACTACCCGGATTATTATGTCAGCGATACAAAATTCTCTTACCCAAAATGCATAACCGACGCCAATCCCTGGCAGTCCGAATACAAATGGGGCTACCGCATTCTATTCGACTATGCAAACAAAGACAGTGTCCGCCTTCAGGGTACACTCGCTATTCCGGATGATTACGAAGAAGGTCAGCGTTTTCCTATGTTGGTCAATTTTTACGAGAAGAATTCGCAAAACCTCCACCGTTATTACGCGCCAAGGTATGCATCGTCACCGCAGTTTGCAGGGTTTGTAAGTAACGGCTACCTGGTGATGCAGCCGGATATACATTTTAACACCCGCACTCCGGGAGATGATATGCTCGATTGTGTAGAAGCTGCGACAAGGAAAGTAATCGAGATGGGCTATGCCGATCCGGACCACATAGGACTGCACGGACACAGTTACAGTGGTATGGGCGCAGCGTTCATTTCAACAAAATCTAAAATGTTTGCGGCTATTGTCCCCGGTGCAGCCTCTATAAACTTGGTAAGTGAATTCAATCAATTCTTTTGGGGAAGCGGTATCAATAATCATGGGTATGATATTTACGGACAGGGAAGATATGGTACTAGTCCATATGATGATTTAGAACTCTACGAGTCTCAATCGCCGATTACTTTTGTGAGAACAATGGATACACCGATGTTGTATTTACATGGAACAGAAGATGGTTCGGTTGAATATCTTCAGGGTGTGGAGTGGTACAACGCTCTTCGTTTTAATGGGAAACCTATAATTTTTCTATCTTATCCAGGGGAAGGGCACAGCTTGCGCAGATATGAAAACCAGAAAGATTACACTCGCCGTGTACATCAGTTCTTTGACCATTACCTCAAGGGCAAACCTGCCCCCGACTGGATGGTCAAGGGCGTACCGTTCTTGAAAAAGAAAAAGTAGGAGTGTGAAGTTTTTGAAGAAAATAAGGTAGAAGATTTTTCCGGTTAATTTTGAAAAAGGTTCACCTGTTAATTCAATTTTTTGAAATATAATTTCCATAGGGGCGGGGTCTCCCCGCCCAAAAACAACGGTATTGATTAATACAGATGCGGAAATTGTATCTTCACAGGATAAAAACATTTTGGGCGAGGAAACCTCGCCCCTACAATCGCTGGGTAAAATCATTGCGTACTTTAAAAACCACATATGTTCGTCCATATATGCCATCAGGTGAACCTTTTACGAAATAAAATTATTCAGGCAAACATCGTATTAATAAATCAATAAAGGTCAAAAAAACAAAGGAGGAAGCCGATGAAAGTATCTAAAAAATTCATGTCGTTGATTTTATTAGCGGCATTCATCTTCTCTGCTGCTAACCTTTTTGCTCAGGAAGGTAATAGCAAAAAGGCATTAGGATTCGAAGATTATGCCCGCTGGCGGAGCATTACATCGACGTCAATCTCTGACGATGGGAATTGGATAACATTTGGTTACAGCAAGCGCGATGCCGACGACACTCTGTATGTTAAAAATATTACAACCGATAAGGAATTTGTAATTCCGAATTCGTCGCGTCCGCGATTTTCCGATGATGAAAAATGGATTGCATACACTCTCAGTCTTCCCCAAAAAGAGGCTGAGAAGCTCCGCAAGGCTAATAAGCCCGTCCCCAATAAGGCGCAATTAATGAATCTGGTAACCGGCGAGAAAACCACCACCTGGGATAATGTAGCTTCCTTTAATTTTTCAAAGGGATCTAAGTTCCTGGCAGTTAAGAAAACCAAATCCGACCCCGATGCCAAGCACAAAGGTACCGACCTTATCCTGCGAAATTTAGAAAAAGGCTTTGATGATCATATTGGAAGTGTGGCGAGTTTTAGTTTTAATAAGCCGGGCTCACTGCTCGCATACATTGTAGATGCGGCTGACACAACCGGGAATGGGTTAATCCTGATAGAGCTGGATTCAGGTTCAAGAAATGTACTGGACACAGATAGAGCAATATATGAACGGATGACCTGGGAGGAAGAGGGAACCGCTCTGGCTGTGTTGAAAGGTACCAAGAAAAAGGGATTTATTCAAATAGACAATACCCTGCTTGCTTTTACCGGGCTGGACAGTGATGAACCCGTTAGATTTGAATACAATCCGGCTGAAGCATATGATTTTCCGTCTGAAATGGTAATCAGCGAAAAAACCGGACTCTCCTGGAGTGAAGACCTCACTAAAGTGTTTTTCGGTATCACGGAGCAGGAAAAAGAGCCGGAAAAGAAAAAAGATGCCGAGCCGGTTGCGGATGTTGACATCTTTCACTGGAAGGACGACCGGATTCAATCGGTTCAAAGAGCGCAAGCCGAAAGAGACCGGAATTTTGCCTACAGAGCGGTTTTTAAACTGAGTGATAAACGGTTTGTTCAGCTTACGGATAAATCTATGCGCACGATCAGTATTACCAGAGATGGCAAGTGGGGTATCGGACAGGACAATAGAGCATATATATCCGATTGGAAAGAAAGTGCAGCCGATTATTACCGGGTGAACACAGCCACCGGAGAGAAAACGCTGATATTCAAAGCCCACGGACGTACTATGGGACTATCACCGGACAGCAAGCATTACCTGTACTGGAAAGACGGACACGTCTGGGACTATAAAATTGAAAGCGGTGAAAAACTAAACCTTACGAGAAATGCCCCGGTCAGTTTTGTTAATACTGAATATGACCATCCGGGAACAGTGCCGCCGTACGGAGTTACCGGCTGGACAAAGGACGGAAAATCTGTGATCTTAACCCATAGATATGACCTCTGGCTGCAGCCCCTGGATGGAAGTACGGCATCAAACCTGACAGGCGGCATGGGTGATAGAGATGAAATTCGTTTCCGCTACGTCAGAACAGACCCCGAAGAACGGTTCATCGATTTGTCCAAGCCGGTATTGTTGTCGGCTTATGGTGAGTGGACGAAAAAGGCGGGATATTATGAATTAAATGACGGCAGGCTTGAAAAGCTGATTTATGATGATAAAAGCTTCGGCAGAGTGACCAAAGCAAAGAATGCCGATAAATTTATGTATACCATCCAAACCTTTCGGGACTACCCGGATTATTATGTAAGCGATACGAAATTTTCATACCCGAAACGCATAACCGATGCAAATCCGTTTCAGTCCGAGTACAAATGGGGTTACCGCATTCTGTTCGACTTTGAAAACAGCCAGGGCGTGCGGCTGCAGGGTACGCTTGCAATACCGGATGATTACGAAGATGGTCAGCGTTTTCCCATGCTGGTCAATTTTTACGAAAAGAATTCGCAGAATCTCCACCGTTACACTGCGCCAAGGTATGCATCATCACCACAGTTTGCAAGATTTATCAGTAACGGCTACCTGGTGATGCAGCCGGACGTACATTTTAATACACGCACATCTCACAGCGATATGCTCGAATGTGTGGAAGCTGCGGTAAAAAAGGTAATCGAGATGGGCTATGCCGACCCGGAGCACATCGGTCTGCACGGTCACAGTTACAGCGGCGGTGGTGCTTGTTTCATTTCAACAAGGTCGAAAATGTTTGCAGCTATTGCTGCAGGCGCCGCTCCAATAAACCTGGCAGGCGAATTTAATATACTCTTTAAGGGCAGCGGTCAGAATAATCACAGTTACGATATTTACGGTCAGGGAAGGTATGGTACAAATCCATACGATGACTTTGAGCTTTACTGGGATCAATCGCCGATCTCGGGTGTGACAACTATGGATACACCGCTGCTGTATTTACATGGAGTAGACGATCCCACGGTTGAATACAACCAGGGCATGGAATTTTACAACGCCCTTCGTTTTAATGGGAAACCCGTGATTTTCCTGTCCTATCCGGGAGAAGGACACAGCCTCCGTAAATTGGAAAACCAGAAAGACTACACGAGGCGCGTACACCAGTTCTTCGACCATTATCTCAAAGGCGAACCGGCACCGGATTGGATAGTCAAGGGTGTACCGTATTTGAAGAAGGAAAAGTAGAAAAATATTCCGGTTAATTTATTTGTGTAAGAAATAATTTTTTAATTGTTTAAACACAATTCACGTAGGGGCGCAAGGCATTGCGCCCCTACAAATTAAATATTGGATGTTGTAGGAGCATACCCGGAGTGCGGAATGCCGAATGTGGAATGCGGAATTCGGAGTGTGGATTATTTATTTCTTTTGCGGGCGGTTTTAATGGATGCTATAATGATTGAAAGGAGTTCATCGGCTTCTTTCTTGAGGTTGGTAAGCAACCGCTCCTCTACAATACCTGCCTCAATCAGTAAGTCCATCCAGTAAAGGCACTCGTCGCATTCCTCCTCGACGATTCCCATCTTGGCAATAAAATCTCTATTCGATTTTGCACGACAGGCAGACCGGTAATTTGCCCCGACAGAGGTACCGCTTCTAAGCAGTTGCATTGCAATAACATCTGCTGTACGATCCTTCGGCAAAGATTCGCAGAGACGTATAACCCTTAAAGCAAACGTTCGCGTCCGTTGTTTTAGATTATCGCCTTTCAATATCTCATCAACACCTATTTATCCCGAATTCCGAATTCCAAAATTTCACCTATTCCTCAAAAACCGGTTAAAAAAATCGTCTGCCGCATTGAACGTTATTAACCATTTATCAAAGACCAGAAAATCGTGCACTTCATCCGGGAAAACAATCAATTCATAATGAACATCACGCTGTCTGAGAAGCTGAATAAGACCGGTGGTTTGCGAAAACGCAACATTCCGGTCGTCATCGCCATGTATAAGCAAGACCGGAGAGGTCCATTTATCAACAGTCGCTATCGACGACGAATTATACGAAACACTGGAGGTGTCGATTGAACTTCCCCATAGATGCACGCCGGCAATATCCACTCCGGCGGAAAAAATATCGGAATTTCTCGAAAGACCCATGGCTGTCAGGATTCCGCCGTATGAAAGACCCCATAATCCGATCCGGTCAGGGTCTACGTCTGGTCGGGATTGTAAATATTGACCCGCAGCACGCACGTCCTGGTATTCGGAAGAACCGCGCGACCCCCTGTTCGGAGCCATTCTGAATTCCCTGCCGTAGCCTATTCCGGCTCTGTAGTTAACCGATATAACAACATACCCCTGATTGGCAAAATACTGATTAATGGCATACGCCATGTGATAAAAGTGCATGTAATGGTATCCGAGGAGCATCTGTCTGCCTGGTCCGCCGTGCGTGAAAAGGACGGCGGGTCTGCGCTCACCGGGACTTATATCTCCTGGCAGAAACAGTTGATTGTTAAATTCCAGACCGTCTTCGGCAGTAAGTATGATATTTTCAGGAACAACATGCTCTTCGAGCGGAAAATCCGCAGGCAGTTCCGGTGCGATAATTTGCGTTCTACCGCTGCTTGATGAGACCAAAGCGACAGACAGCGGCTGCTTTGCATCGGCATATAATACTGCAACTTTATCACCGGATGCCAGTACAGCGGGATACGTTTCGATTCCTTCGCCTTTCGTTAATTGAAATGGAATTCCTCCTGCGGTATGAGTTATCCAGATATGGCGGCGGTCAATGTCGCCAACATTCGTGCTGTAATAGAGATACTTTCCATCACTCGAGAAACCGATATATTCGGCAATTCCTTCTCCGGGTGTAAGATTGACCGGAATAATATCCGGACCTCCGTATAAAGGGACAGAGTAATAATGCCGCCAGTTTTCGCGTTCGAGGCGGAATATAACGTTATTACCCTCCCATTGTATACTATTTATCGAACGGAACGTTGGATCTTCAAGGGGATTGTGCCAGAATTTGTGTGCTTCACCGGTTTCTAAATCGGCTACCCAGAATGTAAGGGTGTAACCGCCTTTAAATGCAGCCTGCCGGATTCCAGGTGTGGTTGCCGTTTGCTGTGGGCGTTCTCTAATTGCTACCTGCCTTCCTGTTGGTTCCTGCCCGCTCGATGCCGTAATTTGAGAAAATGATGAGCCGGGTCTGCGAATAAAAGCGATTTTTTTGCCGTCGGGCGACCATGTCGGACTGGCGTCCCGGTCTACTCCGGGGGCTACATAGGTAACTTTCCTGATTTCACGGTCATAAATGCCTATGTAGCTGTGGTCTTCCCGGTTACTGACGAAAGCTATTTTTTTACTGTCCGGCGACCAGCGAAAGCTGCCGTTACTGCCGAAAGCTCTGAAGAGAGGCTTCAATCCGGCTTCATTAAAAGAACTGCTCGAAGTATGCTCAACGGGGACCTCATAAATCTCGCCGTCTCTCTGGAATAGAACCCAGTTACCGTCCGGCGAAAGTATAGGGCTGCTTGCCACTGTCAGCTTCCAGGGCTTGCCTCCCCTGGTTGAAACCGCCCATATTGCGCGTTCACTGCCGTCAGGATTGCTTGACGGGTTTGCAATCCAACCGTCTCGATTGGGGCTGTGACCGCGGACAAAAACAATAACCGAGCCGTCATCCGAAATGCGCAGGCTCGATAAATCCTCACCGTCGTCTTCCAGAAAGTTTGTAAGCCGAACCGGTTTAAAATCCGGGGCTGCCGCAGTGTAGATGTTGCGCCGTCCCTGGTCAAACTCGATCCACGCAATGCGGTCCGCCTTTTTAGCTGATACAAGATCGAACGGAAAAGGTGCACTCAATATCTGCTCTATGGTAAATTGCCGTTGAGCAGATACATTTGTAATCAAAACAAGGTGTATTGCGACAACTATCAATACAACCCATTTACGATTATTGTGTATCATGTCTACCTCCTGAAATTAAATGTTGAATTTAGACGCAGATTTACGCAGATTTTTATGAATAAGAATCTATATATCAAATCAGCGTCCTTCATAAAAAATCATATCAAATCAGCGTCCTTCATAAAAAATCATATCAAATCAGCGTCAAAAATATCTCTAATGTTTTATATATCCCCTATATATTTTTTTATTTAGACGCAGGTTTACGCAGATTATTATGATTTTATACTATATCAAAACTTTGTTAAATTTTGAGATTTAAGGATTATTTCACACCCCCAAACGAGTTTGGGGGTGCCACCCAAGCTTATATAGTCATTGAAACCCCGATTTCTCGGGGCGAGTACTCGGGACAATCTCGTCTTTAAGATATAACATAAATCTTAATTTTGCATAAAAAGTAATTTTTACAAAAGTTTAATTATATAAAAATCAGCGTCCTTCATAAAAAATCATATCAAATCAGCGTCAAAAATATCTCTAATGTTTTATACAGTTAAATAAATTAAATCATCAATGTTATCAAGTAATTTTTATAAATTTTTATGTAGAATATATGCATTAACTCTGCGCCCTTTGCACCTTCTCTGCGCTCTCTGCGGTTGAATTTTTAATTATTTAATATTTTGCTTGACAAATAAAAAATAAATTAGTATTATCAACTATTAATTGATTAATAAATAATCGGGAAAGGGTCAAAAATATGGCACGAAAAAAATCGGAAACATTAACGGATGCCGAACTACGGCTTATGGAAATTATGTGGGAGAAAGGCTCAGCCACGGTCAGCGATGTGCTCGATGCACTTCCGGAAGACAATCGGTTGGCGTACAGCACAGTTTTGACATTTATGCGAATACTCGAACAGAAAGGTTACGTAACCCACGAGAAGCGCAGCAGGGCGTTTGTCTATTCGCCGGTCATTGACCGCAGTGAGGCGCGTCAAAACGTTATCGGCTACGTTCTTAACCGTTTCTTTAATAATTCCCCCGAGCAGCTCGTTCTCAACATGCTGGAAAGCGAAAAATTAAATCCCAGGGAATTGGAAAAACTCAAAAAAATGCTTGCAAAGAAAAAATGAGTGAATATAAATGCGCACATTAATCAATATCATGGGCGTTATTGACAAGGGCGTTATAAATAACGCCCCTACGAAAAATGGTAGAACAGACATTCCTGCCTGTTCATCAATGGTAGAATAGACATTCTTGTCTGTTCATTAATAAAAATGGGGGTTTTACATGTCAACTTTTATCGAATTCTTAGACCCAATTGCCGGAATTACCGTCCAGGCGATGCTGAATTCCATCTGGAAGGGGGTGATTATTACCGTGCTTGTTTTCGGTCTGGTCAAGCTCCTGCGCAGAACGAACGCCGCAACGCGCTATGCGATGTGGATGGTAACGCTGACGGCGGTATTTTGTCTATTCATGCTCAACGCGTGGAGTGCCGGCGGCGGTTACGACTTGCTAAACCTTGTCAAATTCAATGAAGAAACGCAGGAACCGTTCGGTGAAATGAATCCGGATTTGCAGCAGCCTGCCCCGGTATTATCAACGTCAGAAAAACCGGAAGAAACCGCGGTACCCGAAGCGGAAAATGCGGAATCCCTGCTCATGACCGGCAGCGAAATAACTTCCGAGAGTACCGCACCAAGTAATTATCAAATACACCTTGCACCGGGGATGTGGCACATATTTGTTTTTTGTGCGTGGTTCTTGATTGCTCTATTTCTTTTATTGCGGTTGATTCACAGTTATTTCTATTCCTTACATCTCAAGCGGAGCGCCCGGCAGTTACCCGGAAAGCACCAGAAGATGCTCGGTTCGTGGGTATATACTCAGAAAATTAAGCGCAATATACGCTTATGCATCTCACAACAGGTAACAACTCCATTGGCAATCGGGCTGTTTAATCCGATAATTCTTATCCCTGAATCGCTTTTGAATAAATTAAACGAAGCCGAATTAAAGCAAGTTATTGCACATGAACTGGCGCATCTCCGCCGGCGGGATGACTGGACAAACCTGCTGCAAAAGGTAATCGAAGCGCTGCTCTTTTTCCATCCGGCGGTTTGGTTCTTGAAAAACCGCCTGAACCTCGAACGAGAGATTGCCTGTGATGATTCGGTTATTGCTATATCAGGCAAACAACGACAATACGCCGAATGCATGGTACGGCTTGCCGAACTTATGCCATTTTTATCTTTATCAAGACCGGTGTTAGCCTCAGGCGTAATTCAAACAAAAAATCATATCTTAATACGCATGGAGGAAATCATGAAAACGAACCGAACATTTAAGACCGGCATATCGGTCCTCAGTGTTTCCTCTGTTCTGCTGCTTTTATCATTTGGTCTCTTTCAATTTACAATTATGCCTCCGTTAGTGGCATTAGAAGAGGAGCAGCAGATACAGACAGATGTGCTCAAGCTGGAGCTGGCATTCGGTGATGAAAAAACCATCACCAAAGATGAATTTTTACTTGTAGAACCAGAAATAATAAAAGTTAATTATTCCGGAGATATTTTTGTTCTCGATGAACACAGAATCAAGGTCTATGATGATAAGGGTAGGGCAAAACATTTCATCGGTCGTCCAGGGCAGGGACCTGGTGAGTACGAAAATATATCTGGGGGATTTAAGATGTCCCCTGCAGGCTATATTACATTTATGGATAGATCAAGCTACAATATTTTTTCTTCTGACGGAACATTCATCACAAAACGTCAAATTCGATATAATGAGATATTTCAACGTATCGCAGAAGAACATAATTTCGATATTTCTTCTCGTTTAGGACCGGTTAATAGTATCGAAATGGTCGCATTAAGTGATAGTGATAAAGAACTTATTATCACTTGCAATACGCTGCCAGACAGACCTTCATTTTCCCCGGATAAAACATATTTCGATTATTTATTTTATGCACATTCAGATACAGTGAAGGTTCTGGCAGAATATGAAATTGTAAATACTTTCATAAGGACCCCAGGAAGAGGCATTGGATGGAGTAGACATAAAAAACTCGGTTCATTTTATTATGCACTGCTTCCTGAACGGAAAATCCTCTATACACATACTGCTCACGATGCTGTAATTGAAAACGGAACTGCCAGGATTGCGTTTCATATTGTATCATTGGATGATTATCAAAAAAGAGATGTTTTTTATACATATACGCCTACGAAAATAACGAAGTCCTTTCTTGATCTATTTGAAGGTGTTAATAAAGGTCGTGAAAATTTTGCAGATAAGAGACCAGTAGAAGCAAAATACTTAACTTTGTCTTTTAATAGAATAGACGTTGACGGTAATTATATATTTTTATATCCAATATTAATTACTGAAGATGAGGAACATTCTGTCGATGTCATTGACATCGATTCAGGTATACATATCTCTACCGCTATATTGCCGTTCTCTTTGAGAGAAATTAAAAACGGGTATGGATATCGAGTTACAATAAACGAAGAAGGATTTGAAATAATCGAAAAATATAAAATCCATCCGGCGGTGTATGGGAAGTGATTGTATTAAATATTTATCGATTATGTAATGTGGCATGATTTGTAGGGGCGGTTCGCGAACCGCCCCTACATTTTTTCAACCTTCCATTAATGCATATACTACGCTATTTTTAATATTCCAATCAAAAATCCAACCTTTTTTACGATTTTTTTGAACTTTTTTGCTACTCAGGTAATATAACAATTAACACGATTAATTCATCCCCCGAGTACTCGGGGGATTCCATTTCAAAGTCCCGAGTACTCGGGATTAATTTGTCACCCTCACCCTGTCCCTCTCCCATAAAGGGAGAGGGGATTAAGGTCTCCCCCGCATACTGCGGGGGATGAATTATCCAGGTTAAAACATTTCTTTTCTGTTTTTTAATTTTATTTTCTATACACCTGCCTATTTATGGAGGTTTTCATGTGTAAAAAAATACTTTTCCTGAGTATTCTACTCCTTTTCACCCAATGCACGTCTGAGACCGTAGTTCCCGGGATTGAAACACCACCGCCGCTGGAAAATGTGCTGACGCTGGAGTTGTCGTTCGGCGCTGATGAGGAGAATATTAAAGAAGAATTTTTGCTTGCTATTCCTTACGGCATTGAGGTTAATGATGATAATGACATTTTAGTTACCGATGAAAACAGAATTAAAATATTTGATTCTGATGGAAAAGAAAAAATGATTATCGGCGGAACAGGGGAAGGACCGGGAGAATTTTCATATATTCGCAAACCATTTCTGAGCCCTACCGGTTATTTGACGGTGAATGACGGCAGAACAGCTGAAGAATTTAATCTTTTTTCTCCTGAATATGAATTTTTGTCAAGGTTGAGATTTATGTTTCTGCCATCATGTAAAATTGTAAAGCAACGTTACAATTATACCGGTATTGAACTAGGACAACCATTTAAAATTGTATCGATGGATGAAAAAGAAAGAATTTTTAGTGCGAATGCAAGTAGAGGAAGGGGCGATTCTGGTCAAAAATTTGATATTCTTGTTTACGATAGACCGGATACAACTCTTTTGTTAGCTGAATACATTGAAACAAATTCTATTGTTGTGGGAATAGGAGGTCACACATTCCCTAATTTAGGTAGATTACTATGGGAAGTTTTGCCCGATAGACGTATATTGTATATCCATACCGGTCATGATAAAATTTTATCTGACAATAAGGCTACTTATATTTTAAATGTTGTTTCAATGGATAATCTTGAGACAAATCATATTAAACATACATATACTCCAATCGAAATTTCTGATTCTGATATGGGAGAATACAAAAAATTTCCCGATTTGAAACCCGTAGCGGATTTCCTGAAAGAAAAAAAATATTGGGCTCCACTGCAGAAACTGCTTATTGACGGATATACTCTCTTTGCTTTAACGCTCAAAAACAATGAAAAGGGCGAAATATTTACCGATGTATTTGATTTACAATCGGGAACATATATGAAATCAGTATATTTCCCCGAATATTTTAAATTTGAGATTGAAATCATTAAAAACGGATATGCATACAGAACCGCAAAAAATGAGGAAGGATTTTATATAATCGAAAAATACAAGATCGACCCGGCGGTGTACGGGAATTGATTGTATTAAATATTTATCGATTATGTAATGTGGCATGATTTGTAGGGGCGTTATTAATAACGCCCCTACGGTTTCCCATGAAGAATTGATACAGGCATCTTGCTCACCTTTCCATAGAACTGAAAAAGAAATCTCTTGCAAAAATTGAAAAAAATTTCTATTATTGTGTAGTTTTGATTTTCTTTTATCTTTATGTTAATTTTGACATATTTCTTATTAGATCCTGAAACAAGTTCAGGATGACAGAGGTGGGACCTGTCATTTGAGGTCGAACTTGACATTTGTAGTCGGACCTGTTATTTAAGGTTGTGTATGTCTTTTGTAGTCGGAATTGTTATTTGAAGATTACTCCTGTCATTCCTACAGACATTATATCAGTAATTCCGGCGCCACCCCTGTCATTCCGAACTTGTTTCGGAATCTATTCTTTATTTTTACAAAAGCTTTTATCTATAATAAGGAGAATACTGCACTCGGATAATAAATACGGGACAACTATGCTACCTACCACCAAGACATTTAAAGCACGGCAGTTCATTTACCAGGAAGGTGAATCTGCCAATGAGATGTATATTATAATAAGCGGTAAGGTGAAGATTGCAAAAAATATTGGAAAAAATCCTGTGGTTATCGCCACCTTAGAAAAAGGCGGCTTTTTTGGCGAAGTAGCGTTATTCAGGGAGAAACAGCACAGCGCAACTGCAATTGCCGAGACCGACCTGGAACTTGCCGTTATAAAAAAAGAGTCTTTTTACCAGCAATTTGAACAATTGCCGAGCTGGTGTCTAACCATTGTGCAGAGCATGGCGAACCGTCTGCACAATGCACTTGAACAATTAAGCAGCATTACCGTGAAACCGCCTCCTCCCGAAGAGCCGGGACAAGCAGCACCCGAAGCACAAAAAGATGAAAGCAAAGAATCACAACCTGATAAGGAGGAAAAACAGGATAATTCCTGATTAACAGCTTCAAATAAAATCGTTTAATCACAATACTTAACGTAGGATTTAAGTAATTCAAAACATTACAATGGTAGAAAATATTTTTCAGAAATTCCTTTTACTCACATTTTCGTTATAGATGAGGCAGATAAACCAAACAACGGCTCTCGGATTCAGACTTTTCACAGCCATTAACGGTAAACACTGCAGGTAAGGACTTTAGCTTAACATGAGTTTAAAATATAAATACTTTTTTTTACTTGATTAATCTTTATATTATCTTTTACGCGTTGTAGCTTTTTCCAGTATTTTTCTTGCATTAAAGACGCTTCCCGCATCAACGATGACCCTTTCATTGACGATATCATTAACGTGGAGTCCAAGTCTTTTTTCTGCGGCATGCAAGATTTCCTGAAGAAGTTCAGGATACGACATTCCGGCAATTTTAGCCATTTTCATTAGATGCCCATCCCAGCACCATCCGGGATTGGGATTAACTTCCAGAAGCCGCGGGATGTCGTTTGCATCCAGCCGCCAGTCAAATCGCGTATAGTCCCTGCACTCCAGCCTTTCAGACAATTTCACACAGTATTCTATAAGCATTTTTTCCGTATCATCCGGGAGATCAGCAGGTATGGACTGCAAATTCCAATATGGCGATCCCGGCAGCCATTTTGCTTCATAACCGCTAATTTTTGGAAGCTCCTCCGGTAGAATGGAATAATCTTCTTGTACGACCGGTAAAACTCGATAATAGTTCGGGGAATTACCGATTATTCCAACGCTGAGGTCTTTTCCTATTAGAAATTCTTCTACAAGAACAGGTTTATCATAGCCGAATTTTTCACGTATTTCAGATATACCGCTTAAAAGTTCGTCAAGGGTATTTGCAACGCTTTTTTGTGTGATACCGAAACTTGAATCTCCGAAGTTAGGCTTAATTATCGCAGGGAAATTGATAGGAAGTTCAAATGTCATATCTTCCGGTTTGATGAAGAATGCTTCGGGAACGGGAATATCCATTTCCTTTGCAATTCCACGTACGAGCGATTTGTCATAGCAAAAGGCGAGGCACTGCGGACCTGAACCGGAATACGGAATACCTAACATTTCTAATATAGACGGTATATGCAGTTCTTTTCGCGGATCGTTTCCGAAACCTTCATCACAAAGGTTGAGAATATAATCAATCTTCCCAACGAGTTTTACCAAGTCATAAAAGAGAGTATCATGATTATTGAGAAAAATCCATTTATACCCGTGCAGTTCATGCAAAGCGTTCTTTAACTGGTCGACCGTGTAAAAATCGTCGTCATCGAAAACAGATGACGGTTTCAACATATCGGGTTTATTCGGGTCGCCAAAGACTACAGCAACATTTTTCACCGCTTCTTTCGGCTTTCTCCTGACAGCCGTCCATTCTTTTCTTACAATGCCCGTTACAATAAGACGCTGTTCCATCATACCCAAATCCTGATTTCTCTGTGAATCGGGAGAAACAACACCATGAAATTGTATATCACTAAACTTAGTTTCTTTTAACAAGCCGGTTATACTTTCATGTGTATACAGTCTTTCAGCGTAAAACTGGTCAGCTATAACACCTTTATTAATATTGTTTATCAACTCTCGTGATATGAGACGCATCCTGTCATGTGAAAGTGAACGTTCTCTGCAGACAAAATAGGTTTTATCTATCCATTCCCATGAATGCGGCTTGAAATGTATTGTTATATGTTCACCGTCGGCAACATCAATAAGCAGTCTGCCCCAGGGTTTTAACACCCTGAAAACTTCGCTAAGCACTCTCAGGTCATCATTTACCGTTTCGAAATAACCGAAACTGTTGCCCATTATCATAACGACATCAAACGAGTCAGCCGGATAAGGAAGTTTACGGGCATCGCCTTCCCTGAATTTTACGTCCAATCCTTCTTTTTTTGCATTACTCCTTGCTCTTTGTATCAAGTAATGCGATCTATCCAATCCTTCGACGTATTTGATGCCCCTCCTGGTCATTTCCAGGGTATGCCGTCCCTGTCCGCAGCACAAATCAAGAATTCTATCATCTTGCGAGAGTCTCAGAATCTCTGAGAATTGGTTAATTTCCTGCCGGGTAATATTTATATCATCCACCACATCCCCGTCGGTCTTCAGGTAGAATGAATTGAATATCTGCCTCCACCATTCCGGATTCACGTACATTTCGAGATCAGCTACAGGACCTAATGTTCTGATGTGCTGTTTCTTGGTTTTTTTTCTGTTTCTCCCGTTCTGGGTAGAAACGTTCAAAGATTTCATTCCGTTCATTTTTTGCCTTTTAGTTTATTGTACTATATACGGCAATATTATTCACAGCAAAACATAAAAATATACTCAACACTGAGATTTTGATGATATGAGTAAAATGATAATAAAGGCTAATAATAGCCTCTGAAAAATGATTCTCGAGTATCATTTTATCAACGTACTCTAAATAATTTTTATAGTTTTTGGAAGTGCTTAATATGAAGCAAAGGGAAGAATTTACTTTAAAATTTAGCTGTCTGTCAGCCGAAGGCGGATCCGCCTCCGGCGGAAAATAATAAAATATATTATTCCAGTTATGTTTGTTGAAAGGGAATTTAAGGAAGAATTCCTGGAAATCAGTTTTTACTACCTTCATCCGCGTCTCCCGCTTTTTGCAATGAGAGACGAAATTCTTGTTGTAAACACCGGGAGGCTTATCATAATACTTTCTTAATACAAGCTAAATTTTCTTGATTTGCTAAACTTGCTTTGCCTGTAAAGAGAATATTCAATCATTGTAATAATCATAATCAGCACCTGAACTTGTACATAAATCAAATCATAGAAGTGATAGTATCAAATCTAATTGAATCCCGATTAAAATTTAACTGCCGAATATATATATTGAGAAATAAAATGTCAACAAAAATTTTAGTTATTTTCGAACAAAATATCTAAAATAATTTACATAACAGCTAATTAAGTTATATAAAAGCCCTCCGATAGAGTGAGCCATAAAAAATTAGCAAAAATACAGCGGTCAGAATGATTTTTCAGCCGGAAGCTGATTCACCTCCGGCGGACAAGAAACTATTTCTCTTTTCTTCTTCTCAAAAATAACAGGCGATGATATTTACGTGCTCTTTGAGCATTATTCAAAAAGTAAAATTCTTCACTGGGAGTTCTAACCTCTTCAACAGTATAAAATGAATGCGGGTTCCATTTAGTTATCATTTCCAAAACTCGTTGTTTATCTTTCCTTCTTATAATAGAATAAACGATTTTGACCGGTCCTTTTGAACCTTTACCTTCAACAGTCGTGACCCTAAAACCGTTGGCTTTTAGCGATTCGACAAGAGCATTATCATCGATGTGCGTAAATAATCTAATAATCAAAGTACCTATTGCCAGCTTTTCTTCGATTAATATTCCAACAAAATTACCTGTTGCGAAACCACCGGCATACGCCAAATAGTAAAAAACATTTGTCAGGTTTTGTATCACCTGACTGATTGCATACAGCCATATTAATATTTCAAAAAATCCGACAAGCGGGGCAAGCAGTTTATTTCCTTTTGCGAGAACAATGATACGTAATGTACCGAGAGATACATCCACAACTCTAATCGCAAATATCAACAACGGCAAAATAACCCAATTGAATAAAGAGAAATCATCCATACTATTGTTGTATTTGTATTAACATATAAAACTTACCGGCGCAGCCGCGCAGCAACGGGGTACATTTTCAGTCATTAAGCTGTCGAAGATTATGATTCCGGATTATTAGATCAGTTAACTGTTCGGCAACGTCTTGAACGACCTCATTCGGGACGCCATCAACTGCTTTCGATTGTAACCGCATATCTATTTGATCATTAACATAATCGACCACTATAAAATTCCCGTCTTGAGTTAAAGCAATTTCTGTAGAAAAAATATCAAGATTGCAAACTCTGGCTATAGCAGATGTTATCTCGCGTAATGGAGTCAGGCAGTATTTTTCTTCTTCATAAGAAGTAATCAAATTATAGATGTATGTGCTTGGATCCCAAAAACTCAGATATTCCTTTTCTGCACAATATATAATACGAAACCATGCCGGGTGTGAGCCAAGAAGGACAGGAGTAATATGCTTCTGCAGTGTAAGTACATATCGGCAGGAAATTCCTGTCGGGCAATGAGCACCTGATCAAACGAGGTAGCCTCCTTTATTACACCTTCTCCCCCGCCGCCGTGTACAGGCTTAATATAAAACATACCTTCCAAAGGGCTAATGTCAATTGGTGAAAGATCAGGTTGCTCCTCAAAAGATGGAATAATGATGGTATAAGGAGTACAAATGCCGGAGGAAATAAAGTCATGGTGCATGGCGGCTTTATTCCAGCTTCGGACTTCATGCTCATGGGGATTTATACGGTAAAATGTATTTTTTCGTGCCCATTCAACAACAGGAATAAACCTGACATCGGTGTCGGATGCCCTGTCAAAAAAAGCATAAAAAGAAAGACTGTTACTTGCAAGAGCCTGAATTGAATCTTCGAGGTTATCAGGGGTTATCTGCAGCATTGAAATACCTCGGGAAACGCATGCGGTTTCAAGCAGAGAAACAAAATCTGCATCATGTTCCCAGTTCCAGGCAACGCAAAAATCGTATTCGGTCATATTCTTTTATGTATTATTTTTAGATTTCTTAGCAATAAATAAGATAGTTTTAAAAACATGAAAAACAATAAAAAGACAGAAATTAATCGATTTTATTAACAAGTCAAAAATCAATCCTGTTATCAAATTACGTTTTATGTTTCGTTATCCCATACTTTTTAATTCTGTATCGGAGATGGTTGCGTGTGATGCCGAGTGCACGGGCGGTTTTTGATTGGTTCCAGTTCATTTCATTAAGGGCGCGGTCGATTATCCCTTTTTCTACTTCCCACAGCGATTTGTCACTTTCGCGCATGGCAAATTCTTTCTTAGGTTTTCGGATCGCATCTAAAATACCGAAAATATCCTGCGGCAGGTCGTGCGGCATAATTACCGGACCATTCCCGATTACCATTGCCCGCTCTAAAATGTTTTCCAGTTCACGGATGTTGCCGGGCCATTGGTACTTTTTAAGCAGAAAAAGTGCTTCGTCTGAAATTTTTTCATAACGGCGGTTTAACTTGAGATTAATTCTCTTTATAAAATAGCGTGTCAGCGGCTCGATGTCATCGATGCGTTCCCGCAGGGGAGGTATAGTAATCGGCAGGACGTTTATCCGGTAATAGAGGTCTTCGCGGAATTCACCTTTTGCAATCGCTTCATCGAGGTCTTTATTCGTTGCGGCAATTATGCGTGTGTTTACTTTAATAGTTTGTGTTCCGCCAAGCCGTTCAAACTCCTGGTATTGCAGTACGTTCAGCAGCTTAACCTGCAAGTTCTGAGAAATCT
>Ga0114930_10001359_pt1 | contig 23445 bp, 21 predicted proteins | sample AnhtaG_FD_87300 | JGI IMG/M metagenome (GOLD analysis project Ga0114930, IMG submission 87300) | Deep subsurface microbial communities from Anholt, Denmark to uncover new lineages of life (NeLLi) - Anholt_01485 metaG | ecosystem: Environmental > Aquatic > Marine > Oceanic > Sediment | place... | reverse complement strand
TGTGGGTCGATTCACAAATAAATAATTGATCATCTTCCTATTTCAACTTTTTGGGTTTTTTGTCGCCGTCTAGCGCGTCACAGAACACCCACTAAGATTAATCTGCTACCTTATAAAAAAAAATGAAAAAAAATGCCAAGAAAGGATTAATAAAAATAAATAATTATGGTCAAAATTACGCCTTTCAAGATTTAATCAAATAAATTCTTCTTTTTCTATTTTTAATTCTTAATATTTGTCTAATTCTCAATTTTAATTATCAATTAGGTTTTGTTAATAAATAGAATAAAAAATTTTTATTATTTCAAGCTAAAATTTTATATTACAAAAAATCTAATCTACTATTAAATAAATTAAGAATATTTGATTCCCACAAATAGATTCAATGACTGGTGCTCAAAAATTCAGATTTAAGATTTCAGTAATAGGCGATGGACAAGTAGGTAAGACCTCTTTAATTAAAAAGTTCACAAAAGGTTCTTTTGAGAAAGATTATGTTAAAACTATAGGTGCCCAATTCTCTAAGTTTGAAAAAGAAATAGATGGAGATGAGATTAGGTTGATATTCTGGGATATAGCCGGTCAGGATGATTTTCTTTTTCTACGGCCTTCATTTTATAAAGAAAGTGGAGCAGCAATTATTGTATATAGCCTTGAAGAAAATGAGCTAGGTAAACGGAGTTTTGAGCATGTAAATAATTGGTATGAGAATATTAAAAAATTCTGTGGTGAGATACCAATAATTCTATTTGCTAATAAAGTAGACCTAGTTGAGGAAGATAATATAGATAATTCTAAAATTCAAAAAATGGTAGAAAAACAAGGTTTTCTGGGATATTACTTGACTTCAGCAAAAACAGGGCATGGTGTTCATGATGCTTTTAATACTCTTATTAACGAATTGTACTATAAATCCAAGACTTAGCCATGAATATTATAGGATCATAATATAGTACTATCTTTAAAATTCCGCTTCTAGTTGCTCAATCTCTGCTAAATAGAGATTTACTATTGCTAGCCATTTTCTTTTTGTATCGAGATCACAAAAACATTTATTAGTATATTCCTGCCCTTTACTAAGATTTTCAATAGCTAAATCAAAATTTTCAAGCTCTTTATAACATATTCCTAGTTTTACATAGGTTTGGTTGATGTACCACTCATCACTAGCTAATTCTATTGTTTTTAGAAATTCTGCTGAAGCTTTTTTATATTCTTCAAAGTTCATTAAAATTTCACCATATGTGTCATGATATATTCCCAACTCGGGATTCTTTTCTATAACATTCTCGATAGTTGTCAAAACCTTTTCTTTTTCATCTAAATATTGTAACCAATAAACTTTATTAAGTATGAGACTATTATCTTCGGGATATTTTTCGATTAATTCGTTGATTATCTCTAAACCTGCTTCTATATTTTTCTTTTCTTTAAGAATATACGCTTTTTTAATTTTAAGATTCTTTTCCCCTTCTGGAAACTCATCTAGTAATTTATCTAATATGGCTATTATTTCATCAAACTGGTCAAAATATAATAAAATCCTTATTTTAGAACTATACAAATCTAGAGTTTTAGGATTTAATTTAATAGCGTTCTCGATTGATTCTAGAGCATCTTCACAATTATTCAGTTCTAGTAAGATTTGGCTTTTTAACTGATAATACCTTGCTTTATTGAATTCATTTGATTCTAAACTAATAGCCTTATCGATATCACTTATTCCATTTTCTCTTTCTGCTTTTTCTGCATCGAATGTATAAATACTATTATAACCAAGTACTAGTCCCTTTAAAACGAGAGAAAGAGGTAGGTTAGGATATATTTCTATTGCTTTATTTGTCATATTTAGAGCATTTTCAATATCTCCTAGAGTCATGTATGAAAAAGCTAACAGAAAAAGATAAGGAGCATATATTTCATCTTCCTTATTAATAAGAGATAAATCTACTTTACTCCTTAAGAATTCTATTGATTCTTTATTCCGATTTAAATGACAAAGAATAATTCCTTTAACAATAATGAGATCTAAATTCTTTATCTTCGATTTAGAATTAGTAAAAGCTTTACCCAATTCTTCCAATCTTAAAGCGTTATCATATTCTTTTGATTTTAAATAATCTTGGATCTTTAAAATTAATTCTTCTGGTTTAAACCAGAAAGCTAAGTATGGCTGCAATATTTCCAATATTGAGGTATCTAAATAATAATTCATTTCGCTTTCACTGATAAATTGATATTGAGAAGTTTTATAAATGTCTGATTGTAATATTTCAGGAATGTTCTGCCAAATAATTCCTTCTAATTTATCAGAAACACCAACTAACTTCTTTTCTTTCTTAATTTTATATGCTAAATAATTGATATATTCAGGCAGAAATTTTCTTAATGAGTTTTTTAATCCTTTGTCGAATACATTTTGGCAAGCTTCCTCCAAAATAGCATTTACGGTAGAACTCATATTTAGAGGGAGAATTAAATCTGATGAGCCCTCAAAAAGCTTATTTAAATAGGTAAACTTTGTAATATGCTCCTCTGTAATAATCCTAAGCATCATCTCTACTTTTTCATCTGATTGAAAATAATAAAATTTATCTGGGAGCACCTTCAATTTAAAAAATCTTATTGGAAAAATTTGGTTTTCTACTATCTCATCAATATAATAATCAAGAGTAGTTTTTTTAATTCCATATTTTTGAGAGAATTCTTCAGGAAACATGTACTTGGGATAATCATTTGGATGGTTAATCGAAAGAAGAAGTAATATTTTATGAAAATCCTCCTCATTCCTTAATACAGGTTTAATTTTTTCATAGTCTAACCTCAAAACACTATTAAGGAATCGAAATTGAATATCTCTCTCACTGATTTCAAAACTTTCAAAAAAATTAAGTGTTTTTTGTGTTAGTTCGGTTATTCGTTTACTTTCTTCTTCTAATATCGACTGTCTGTCTAAATCATAATAAGTTAACATTTTAGAATACTCTGATTTACCAAATCGAGTAATCCTATATTCTTTATCTTCCTTTATCACAAATGTTTTTTCCATTAATTTATTCATATTCTTTGATAAGGAGGATTGATTAATATGGAGTGGTTCTTCAAGGAAATCCCCCCATTTGCAATAATTATTATTATAGACCATCCATAGGATAGTGTGATCATAATTCCTTTTTTCAAGAATTACCTTTGGAGGATAACTTAATTTCCTTCCACCCTTCTTGGATTGACCTAATTCGTAGTATCTTTCTCTTCCTTTAGATGTAATACGATACTGATTGAATTCACTTTTCAAAATATACCCATCGCTCTTAAGTCTATTCAAATAAATAGAAAGTGTTGATCGATTCACTTTTTCTTTTAAATCTGACCAAGAGCATACTTCATTATTGCTCAATATCCAAAGAATAATATACTCATAATTGGGTTTACCAATTATTGGATTTAAAATCTCGTCAGGGGGATAATTACATGATGTATCCAAAATTCATTCAATTACCAATAAATAATATGCTTATAATTAATATATAAAAGGGGTTTATTTATATTTTTTGATTCAAACTCTAATTAGAGTTCTAAAATTAATACTATTTATGGATGAAAATGAATGTAAATGTGTGAAGAAAAAAATATTATCTAAAAAAGATCTAAGACTTCATTCAGAGTTTACGAGATTAAACTATATATTAAACCATACTCTAATTATTCTTAATAATAAAACAAAAAAGTGAAAAAAAAATGACCCAAACTTATCAAAAAATAATAATATTGAAAAGTCATGAAGTTGAAGAACCTGAAGTTCAAACACCAATAGAAAATGAAATGGATGAATTACTTGGAGATTTAAATCCAAGATATTTTGAGGAAACTACTCCTTTTAAAGAGGCGATAGAAAGAGTTTATAGTTCAGATATTAATGTAGGTTCTAAATTCAATTTCTTTAGTGTTTTTTAGAAGTATTTAATAATTTTTTTAATCTTATTTTTTATATGATATAATATCTGTTATTACAACTTTAATCTATTCATTTATACTATTATTATCTTTTTTTTCAGGTTTAATCTTATTTTCGCAATTTCACTAATTCATATAAAAATTTTCTGTTTTTGAAATCCTTAAAAGCAAATTATTTTATCATTTATGCGACTATGAAAAATTTTTCCTCAAGAACTCACTTAAGTAACTATCAATATGCCATAAAAATTATTGAAGATTGTAAGGACTATTGGCTTCAAGATCAATTTCCGAATATTGATCAATTTCTGTATGATTACGATTTAATAGATATCACTGGAAAAATCCAAGATTTTAAGTCTTATTATCAATTTAAGGATGCTCTCGATCATTTAACCAACTATAAATTCATCAGGATCTTAATAGATTCTAGAGCAGTTCCTCGAATTTATAAGGGGAACAGAGATATCCCGAACAATTTAACTTACGAGGAATATTGGTCAAGAAATTTTTAATACCTGATAAGCTGAGTATTTACGATTTTTTAAACTATTCTAGTCATGTGTTTTAAACTCTATAACTTCTTCTTAGGAATGAACTTATATTAAACAGAGACACATTTTAAGAAAAGATGAGGAGAGTCTAAAACAAGTCTTAAACTCCATTTGAACTTCGCAACGTTAAACTATAAATTAAACCTTGCTCTAACTAAACTTATGAGAAAAAATATGAGTGTGAAAAATAAAATGGAACAAGTCATAGTAAATGAAGATTCCCTTATTGAACTTGAAGAGCTACATATAATTCTGTTAGAAAAAACTTCAAAAGCGGAGCAAAAAGATATTGAACAAACTAAAAAACAAATTGGACTATATGAATTATACAAAAACTTAAATCCTAGATACTTTGAAGGAGGAATTCCACTAAATGAAGCAATAGAAAAACTATATACTTCAGATATCGTTTTTAGTTCCAAATTCAATATTTTTAGGGTTTATTAGTTTACAATATATTAGAAATATTCACTACAGGAACTACGGAAATTTCTAAAAAACATTCTATCATCATAACGCTGATTTAATTCATCCGACAAGCCGAAGTAGTAAAATCAGGGAGAAATAAAATCAGGGGGAGGGGGACCTTTATTATCCCCCTCCATTTGATATATATTTAAATGATAAAGGGAGGGCGAAAAAGAATGAAAAACAAAAAATTGGAGAGAATTGAAAGGATTAAGATAAAGAACAATTTAGAAGAGCATAAGGAGCTCATTAATCGTATAATAAAATGATTAATTTTTTCAATTTCGTACATTTTTCGATTACTTTTAAACAGAAACAAAAATTTTATATTAAAAAATAACTGATCTTAGTTTAATTACGTTTTTAAAAAGAATATATACTTATTTTATTTCTTCTAAAAATTCTATGAGTGATGAAGGTCGAAGGTTTCGATTTAAGGTAACTGTGATCGGAGACGGGAGAGTGGGAAAAACTTCGCTTATTAAGAAGTTCACTCAAGGATCATTTAAGAAGGATTATGTTAAGACAATAGGAGCACAATTCTCGGTGTACAATAAAGAATTAGAAGGAGATAAAATCAGACTATTATTTTGGGACATAGCTGGGCAGGACAGCTTCCATTTCCTACGTCCTTCTTTCTTTAAGAACAGCAAAGCTGCTATTATTGTATATAGTCTTGAGTATAATAAACTTGGTGAAGAGAGTTTTAAGCATATATTAGATTGGCACGAAGACATTATAAAACATTGTGGAGATATTCCGATAGTTGTATTTGCAAATAAGGTTGATCTTGTAGACGAGGATAACTTAGACGATTCTGATATTAAAGAAATAGTTAAAGAAAATAATTTTCTTGGGTATTATATAACATCAGCAAAAACAGGGAAGGGTGTAATTACAGCATTCAATATGATAATTGATGAGTTATATAACAAATTTAAATCATTATCTGATGAGTTACAAGATTGAATTATTATTCAAAAGAATATTTGCTAAGCTTAGATAGTGATTTATAATTCAAGATGGTTTTATTTTATTAGAGAGAATATTGAAAAGTTTTATAACATAAAAAATCTAATCTTACATCATATAAGATTTATTTAACTTATTATTCTGATCTCTACAAAAAATTCTATGAATGATATAAGCTTTATCTTTAAGATTACAGTTATAGGTGATGGGAGAGTAGGCAAAACTTCGTTGATTCAAAAGTTTACACAAAGTTACTTTAGAGAGGATTATATTAAGACAATTGGGGCTCAACTATCAATTTATGTTAAAGAAATAAATGGTGATAAAATTAAGTTGCAATTTTGGGATATAGCTGGTCAGGACAGCTTCCATTTCCTGCGACCTTCTTTTTTTAAAAAAAGTAAAGCAGCTATAATTGTATATAGTCTTGAAGAAAACAAGCTAGGTGAAGAGAGTTTCAATCATATTCCCGATTGGTATAAAGAAATTGTAAAATACTGTGGAAATGTTCCTATTATATTGTTCGCAAATAAAGTAGATTTAGTTGATGAAGATAACATTGATGATTCTGATATTCAAGAAATAGTTAATAAAAATAATTTTCTTGGCTATTACATTACATCAGCTAAAACTGGGAGTGGTGTTATTGAGGCATTTAACGCAATCATTAAGGAATTATATAACAAATTTAAGCCCTTATCTGCGGAATTATAAAACTCAATTATCTCGAAATAAATTTTATTGAGTTTATTTTAATACTGTTAAGCATTTTAGAATAATTATTGTTCAAAAAGATGAGATAACAATGGAAAGAGAAGAAAAATATCAATGGGTAAAATGTAAAAATTGTGGATATTTACAGTATAAATCTCATTTAAGATGTTTAAAATGTAAAAATAGTAAATTTGAAAGCATAAACGCTTCAGGAACATGCAAGCTTCTTACTTTTACTATCCTAAAAGCACCTCCTGCTGAATTTAGGAAAAATCCTTCATATGCGCTAGGAGTTGTTGAATTTGAAAATGGAATAAAAGCACTTGGGCAAATATCAACACAAGATAATTTAAAAACTGGAATGGAATTAACACCAATTTATACTAAAATTTGCGATAATTTAGATGGAAAAGAAATATACAATTATGTATTCGAACCAAATTTATAAAATTTATGGAGAATAAAAATAATGTTTACAAATGAAGAACTTGAGAAAATTAAAAGCAAAAGGTCTGAATGGGAAGAAAAAAATCTATCAAAATTTGTTCAAAAAGGAGAGCGAGAGCAAAAATTTGAAACACCTTCAGGAATTCCTCTAAAACATGTGTATGGGCCAGAGGATATTGAAAATATTGATTATCTAGAGGATCTTGGATTCCCTGGGGCTCCACCTTTCACTAGGGGTGTGTATCCAAATATGTATAGAGGAAGGATTTGGAGTATGAGACAATATAGTGGTTTTGGTGATGCGCGTAAAACTAATGAACGATTTAAGTATCTAATATCTCAAGGTCAAAAGGGGCTTTCAATAGCTTTTGATCTTCCTACTCAAATGGGGTATAGTTCGGATAATAAGATTTGTTTAGGTGAAGTAGGACGAATTGGCGTCACTGTTAATTCATTGAAGGATTTTGAAAAGGTTTTTAAAGGTATAGCTTTGGATAAGGTTTCAACAAGTATGACGATAAACGCACCAACATCAATAATATTAGCAATGTATATCGCGATAGGAGAAAAACATGGTGTTAAACAAGAACAATTAACCGGTACACTTCAAAATGATATTTTGAAAGAATATACTGCAAGGGGTGCATATATCTATCCCCCCAAGCCATCTTTAAGACTAACCGCAGATGTAATTGAATATTGTTCAAAAAATTTGCCAAGATTTAATACAATCAGTATATGTGGTTACCATATGCGTGATGCTGGGAGTAATGCCATTCAGGAATTAGCATTTACTTTAGCTGATGGTATTTCATATGTTGAAGAGGTTCTCGAAAGGGGCATTGATATTGATGATTTTGCTCCAAGATTATCTTTCTTCTTTACCACTCATAATAATTTTTTTGAGGAGATCGCGAAATTAAGAGCGGCAAGACGATTATGGGCGAGGCTCATGAAGTTTCGGTTTAATGCTAAAGATCCTAACTCATTAAGGTTAAGGTTTCACATCCATACTTCGGGGAGCACATTGACAGCCCAACAACCTCAAGTTAATATTATTAGAGCTACTCTTCAATCATTAGCCGCTATATTAGGAGGGACTCAATCTCTTCATACCTGTGGAGCTGATGAGGCTTTGGCTATCCCTACTGAAGACTCAGCTAGACTTTCATTAAGAACACAACAAGTGCTTGCATATGAAACGGGAGTTACGGATGTTGTTGATCCATTAGGTGGATCTTATTATATTGAACATTTGACCAATAAATTAGAAGAAAAAGCATTGGAATATATTGATAAAATAGATAAAATGGGTGGCATGGCTGTTGCCATTGAAAATGCTTTTATTCAAAAAGAAATTCTAGATAATGCTTATATGGAACAAAAGCGGATTGATGATGGAAGTAAAAAAGTCGTCGGAGTAAACATATTTTGCACTGATGACGAATATAAAATAGATACATTCAAATATGATAAGGACTCTGAAAGAAGAATCAAAGAAGCATTAATCAATTTAAAGGAAGACCGAAATGAAAACCTCGTTAAAGAAAAATTAAATCAATTAAAAGAAGTTGCTAATTCTTCTGAAAATATTATGCCGATTATGATTGAGACAGTTAAAACTTACGCTACTGTACAAGAAATTTGTGATGTCCTTCGAGATGTATTTGGGGAATATCAGTCTCCTCAGATATTTTAAAACCATAATAGTTTTATTATTTTTTGCTTTTTCCTATTTAATTAGTTATGTAATAGTGCAGAATTATTCATGAAATTAAAATTGCGATTTTCTGGTCGCGGTGGACAAGGTATCAAATTTTTAGGAAGTGTATTAGTTCGAGTTGCAATGGCTGCTGATTATTATGCAACACTCACAGTTGACTATACACCTTCCGTTAGAGGGGGACCTATTTTTTGTGATGTTATTCTAAGCTCTGCTCCTATTTCATATCCATTCTGTGATAAAGATGCTGATATTTTTATTGCCATAGATCAAAAAGGATTCGAACGCGCCTCTGAATGTATATATGAAAAAACTTTCTCTTTTATCGATAAGCATACAATTGTTAACGCCGAAGAAATCATCAAGAAAGGTAAAATCCTCCGTGTTCCAATTACAAGACGAGCTGATGAAAAAAAAATGCCCAAGAGCGCGAATATTCTTTGTTTAGGATTCCTTTCTCAATATCTTAAAGAGAGTGTAAAAATTGATTTAAAAGAAGAATATTATGACCAAGTTTTAAATAGTATGCCAAAACGGTTTAGAGACATCAATATTCAAAGTTATCAACTTGGTCAAGCTCTCTATCAGGAATTAATAAATAAATCTCAATAAAATGTATTTTTTCTAATAAAACCTTATAAGATTAGACTTTTAATTCTCAACAAGGTAATTTCATAAGAAGAAATCGCTATTTAGTGAGTTACTTATGCTTCGAAAAAGCAAATTTAAAAGAGAACCTACTATTTTAAAGAATAAGAGAAAAAAATATAGTCAGAAGTGCATGTATACTAGAGGATTAAAAAATGTTAAAATCTAAACGAACACCCATTTTGCCACCTCCTTCCGCTGAGAAAAAATATGAAATAATTATAGATTCTGAACAATGCGATGGTTGTGAATTATGTTTGTCATTCTGTCCAAAAGATTTAATAGAAATAAGCGAAGACAAGTTCAATAGTCGCATGCTCCACTATGCGATCGTGGTTAAACCTGAAGAGTGTGCAGGATGCGGACAATGTGAACGGTTATGTCCTACAGTTTCATTATATATTTTGGAAACAGATATTAAGGAGGTTATAAACAATGAGTAATGCAAACTTCCAAGAAAAAAGAATATTAACTACTGGAAATTCTGCATGTGCAGAAGGTGCGATTACAGCAGGATGTTTATATTTTGCGGGTTATCCTATCACACCATCCTCAGAAATTGCTGCTTACATGTCAAGACGTCTTCCTCAAGTTAATGGAACATTTGTTCAAATGGAAGATGAGCTGGCTTCAATCACAAGTTGTTTTGGAGCTTCTTATGCTGGAAAGAAAGCTATGACTGCAACTTCAGGACCAGGTCTTTCACTTATGGCTGAGAGTATAGGTTTGGGAATGATGTTAGAAGCACCAGCAGTTATCGTCACAATAATGAGAGGAGGTCCTAGTACAGGCCAACCTACAAATGCATCTCAATCTGATGTATATCAAACGAGATATGCTTCTCATGGAGATTATGAAATAATTGTATTAGCCCCATCTACAGTTCAAGAAATGTACGATTTAACCATACAAGCATTTAATTTATCTGAGAAATATCGTATACCTGTAATTGTCGCTTCAGACGGAATTTTAGGACAAATGATGGAAGTTGTTAATATACATTCAAATATTGAATTGGTAGAGCGTAAAAAACCTCAAGTTCCGCCTGAGAAATATAAACCTTTTGAAGCTTTTGATGATGATCTTGTGCCTGGAATGGCAATAGCAGGAACGGACTATTCTTTTTATGTTTCAGGTTTAACTCATGATATAGAGGGTAATCCACAAATGACACCAGAAGCGGCAGAAGTTCTCATTACACGGCTTTGTGAAAAAATTAGGAGAGCAAGACCTCAAATTAATGATTGGGAGGAAAAACATTTAGACGATGCTGATATCGTTATCTTAGCCTATGGAATTAATTCAAGAGGCGTACCAGAAGTCGTTGAGCAAGCACGCCAAAAAGGATATAAGGTGGGACTTGTACGATTAAAAACTCTATGGCCCTTCCCTGATGAATTAATGGAAAGAATTGGGCAAATGGGGGCTTCAAAAGTTATCGTTTGTGAAATGAACAATGGAATGATGATTAGAGAAGTCCAGAGGTTTCGACATTTGTTTACTGTTTCTGGTATTACAATTCCTACTACCATTCCTTTTAGTCCTAAATTTATTTATGAGAAGTTGATGAAGGAGGTTTAACATATGAGTCCATCAGATCAAATATCAATCCCCCCTGAAGCACTTGGTCATCCCTTAATTGATATGTTAAATTTACACCGATTCATTTTTTGTCCGGGTTGTTTAATTGGAACAGTAATTACATCAATTACAAGCTGTCTAAAAGAAAGAGGACTCACATCTAAAGATTATGCCATTGTATCTGGCATAGGATGTACTGGTCGATCTAGTGGCTGTTTTAAAGCACCTGCCTTCCATACTACACATGGGAGAGCTATACCTTTTGCGACGGGTATAAAATTAGCAAATCCTAAATTAAAGGTTATAGTTTTATCGGGAGATGGAGATCTTTTTGCTATAGGTGGGAATCATTTTATCCATGCTGCTAGAAGAAATATAGAGATAACTGTTCTCTGTGTAAATAACAATATATATGGCATGACTGGAGGACAAGTAGCCCCTACAAGTCAGATTGGCGACATCACTCAAACAACACCATATGGAAATGTGGAACCTCCCTTCAATTTAGTAAGTCTAGCAGCTGCAGCAGGAGCGACATATGTCGCTAGATGGCCTGGATATGACACACTTAGATTACAAAAAAGTATATTTAAATGCATAGACAATCAAGGATTCAGTTTTATAGAAGTACTTGTTCCTTGTTTTGTCCAATATGGTTCTAAAAATAGATTAGGCGATGCCGTAGAGATACTAGAATGGTTAAAAAAGCAAATTAGGATTAAGGTTGATTGTCCCCCTCATCAAGCAACTTTTGATTTCAAGAAAGGGATTGTTATATGCGGGGAATTTGTTGAAGAGGAGCGGGAAGGATTTAGCAAACAAATAGAGCAAGTTCGAATTAAAGCACAAAATAAGAAACAAATTAAAGATAGTGAGTGAAAATATGACTGAAAGTGCTGATAAACCTGGAATCGAACCTAACATTGGGGTTTTCCTATGTAAATGCGGAAAAAATATTGGTGGAACCGTTGATATTGATCAATTAGCCAAAGAAATTGAAGGAGATACAAGAGTCAAACTAGTTCAAGTTAATACTTATACTTGTTCTGATCCCGGGCAAGTAGAAATCGAAACAGCAATTAACGAACAAGGTATAGAGAAGATAGTTATAGCAGCATGCTCCCCGAGATTGCATGGTCCAACATGGAAAAAGCTTTTAAGACGAGTTGGAATAAATCCTTCGCTAGTAGAAGTAGCTAATATCCGAGAACAATGTAGTTGGGTACATCTTTCAGAGAAAGAAGAAGCGACCAAAAAAGCTAAAGAAATCCTTGAAATGGCAATCGCTAAAGCTGAGTTATTGGAAGCAATTGATGATATCATTGTTCCCATCACACGAAGAGTCTTAATCATTGGAGGAGGTGTAGCAGGAATTCAAGCTGCGTTAGATTTAGCTGATGATTATGAAGTTATTCTTGTTGAAAAAGCACCTACTATTGGAGGAAAGATGGCTCTCATCGATAAAACTTTTCCAACAATGGATTGTTCAATCTGTATTTTAGGTCCCAAAATGGCTGATGTAGGTAATCATGAAAATATTAATTTAATTTCCTGTGCTGAAGTTACAGATATATCTGGATATATTGGTAATTTTGAGGTTACAATTAAAAAATACCCACGCTATGTAGATGAAAACCTCTGTACTGCATGCGGGGATTGCGTCTCAATCTGCCCTGAAAACGTTGTTGATGAGTATTCTGGCAACTTAGGTTGGAGGAAAGCAATTTATATCCCATATCCACAAGCAGTACCTGCTAGTTATATAATTGATGAAAAGAGCTGTTTAGGTCTCTCTCCTCTGGCCTGTGGAAAATGTGTTCCTGAATGTGAAAAAGAAGCCATAAATTATGAGGATTCCGAAAAAACTTTTAATTATAAAATTGGAACCATTATTATCGCAGTAGGGTTTGAACTTTTTGATGCCTCTAAACTCCCAGAATATGGATGGGGTAATTATTCTAACGTTATAACAACCTTTGAATTCGAAAGGTTAATTAATGCAGCAGGACCAACAAATGGAGAACTTGTACGTCCCAGTGATCTTAAGAAGCCAAAAAAAGTTGCTTTTATTAATTGTGTAGGATCGCGTGATAAGAGATTTAATCCATACTGTTCTAACTTCTGTTGTATGGAAAGTATAAAGAATAGCCTTTTAATTAAAGAACATTGGCCTGATGTTGAGGTCACAATATTCTTTATTGATATTAGGGCTTTTGGTAAAGGATTTGAAGAACTTTATTCACGGTCAAGAGAAGAAAGTGTTCTATATATACGTGGGCGTCCTGGTCAAATTAGAGAAAATCCCATCACTAATAATCTTATTGTCAATGTTGAAAATATAAGCACTGGAACAATCCTCTCTGAAGAATTTGATTTAGTAGTCCTTTCTATAGGAGTTGAAGGTTCATCTGAATCTATTCCCTTTCCTATTGCTAAGGATTCAAAAGGATTTTACATTGAAGCACATCCTAAACTTCGACCAGTAGATACTCCAACTGATGGTATTTTCATTGCTGGTGGAGCAGAATCACCAAAGGATATTAGGGAAACTGTTACACAAGCTTGTGCTGCAGCAGGGCGCAGTAGAAATTTGCTTTCAAAAGAAGAGTTCCATGTAGAACCTTTATATGCATTTGTGGATACAGATAAGTGTACTAGTTGTGGGACTTGTGTATCTCGTTGTCCTTACGGTGCTATTAGTGTTGACCAGGAAAAAAAAACACCTGCACGAATTATTCCCGTGTTATGTAAAGGTTGTGGAACATGTGCAGCAGATTGCCCTACAAATGCTATTACCATGACAAATTTTACAGATACCATGATCCTCAGACAAATTGATATAGCTCTTCGTGAAAATGCCTCAGAAAAAGTATTGATTTTTGCTTGTAATTGGTGTTCATATGCCGGAGCGGATTTAGCTGGAACAAGTCGAATCCAGTATCCAACTAATACGAGAATTGTTAGAACTATGTGTTCAGGACGAGTAAATATTTCTTTTATTAAACATTGTTTTAACCGCGGAGCTGGAGCTGTTATGTTGACTGGATGCCATCCACAAGATTGTCATTATATTTCTGGAAATGATTTTGCCATAAAACGAGAAAAAAGAATTAGAAGCTGGATGAAGAAAAATAAATTTTCTGATGAGAGATTTGTTATTGAATGGATCTCTGCAGCAGAAGGAAAAAAATTTGCTGATATAATCTCGCAAGTAAGTAAAATAGCTTTAAAATAGATATTTATTTCTTGCCTTTTCTTAAATAATTTGAAATTTTAGATAATAAGGGGATCACCTCGAGAGGATCACCAAATACAGCTACCTTTCTTTCAGCTAATTTATGAGAAACTCTCTTTCTATCCTCCGGGTGATTCAAACGTTGGATTATTGGAATTATCGGTTTATTATATATGTGTCCTAAACTAAAGCTTTCAATCATTTTAGATTCAAATGATTGATTGTATCTAGATCGTGAAAAAACTGGTGTTAAATAAAAACTTGGCATATCTAATATTAATCCATCTATATTACTATCTGATAATACAATATCTATCATATCGTGAACAAAATTTTCAAAAAAGAAATGTGCTGCTAAATCTAATGGGTTCTTTGGACTTGTTCCCGGCATGAAAAATTTTGATTTTAGCTTTACTTGAGTATCTGTACTAAAAGGAAGAACTTTAATTCCATATTTTTCAAGTATATCTACTAAAACAACTCCATATCCTCCGCTTATGCTACAAACTGATATATTTTTAAGTTCAAAAACACCATAATAATCTATTAATCGAGCTGTGTTTAATAATTGCTCTAAAGAATCTACTTCAATTATATTATTTTGTTTAAAGAATGACATCCATAGTTGATTATCTCCTGATATTGAGGCAGTATGAGTCTTAGCAGCAATTGAACCAGATTTTGATTTACCCCCTTTAAGCACAATTACAGGTTTTTTATTTTGTTTAAGAACTTTTCTTAAGTCATTAATTCTGTTCTCTTTTATTCCTTCTAAATAACATAAAATAATATTTGTTTCAGGATCTTTACTTAAAAAATAAAGAAGATCAACAAAATCGAGATCTGCTCCATTTCCAAAAGAAAAAACCTTAGAAAAGTTGATTCCTAATGCTTTTGCGCCATATATGGCAATATTACACATCCCTCCTGATTGAGCAATGAAACCAATGTTTCCTGCGGTGGTAGGGAATCCTGGGCGCCAAGCAATTCCTAATTTGGGATAAAATAAGCCCATCCCGTTTGGTCCTAGAATTCTTACTTTGTTCTGAACTCTTTTTAATAATTTTTTCTCTAGTTCTATCCCTTCTTCTGTTCCAGAATCTGAAAACTCAGAAGTAAAAACAGTAATAAGTTTTACACCCTTATCTACACAATCGTTTATTACATTTAGAATCTGAGAAGGAGGTACTGAAATCCATGCATAATCAATATTTTCAGGAATTTCTCTTAAGGAAGAAAAAATTTTATTTTGATCATAATCGGGAATTTTCTTTACAGAAGAATGCACAGCATATACATTTCCCTTGAAATCTGCAGCATGATTCCTTAAAAAATAATAATTCCTTTTTTTTGATGGTCCTATTACAGCTACAGATTTAATATTGTTAATTAATGAAATGTCTTTGATATTTAATTGAGAACAGCCTTGTTCAGTCATTAAATAGAAAAATGAACTAGACAATTAATTTTTTAAGATTTTATTCTTTCTGAAACTGTCCATAATAAAATTTAAATGTAATGGGATAACACACCCACTATTTTTTCACTTTTGTTAAGATTTAAAATGAAAAGTTTTAAATAACAAGGCTTGTAATATTTCAATCACAGTAAGTCTTGAAATTTTTTTAAAGTTTCAAGATTTCTTACCAATGTTCAAAATATTTCATTCTTTCCGCGCGGAAAATAATGAATTTTTAAGAACTTAAAACCAAAAATTTACAAAAAAAAAATGAGTTGATAAAAAAAAATGAAAAAAAAACAATTTTTCGTACTACTAATAGTCTTCGCCTTTATAAATGTTAGTGCAATTTCATTAGCATTGTATGGAACAGCGAAATCAGATAATGGTGTACGGCCCCTTGAAGAATTAGCAGTAATGGATCTTACTCATGAAAATTTTGTTGAAAGAGAAGCGAGATCTCGTGAAGCTACAGTAGATAATGGAGCATCTTCTATAGTTCAACCAGCTGATGAAGGTGATGTTTTTAATGTCTCTGTTAGTGATGATTATGAGGGCACAGTTTATGATGAAGAATTTATAGTTGTGGAGGAGGGTTCACACTCTCTTATCCTGATCACAACAGATGCTTTTGCCAGCTTTGATGGGGATTATTATTACTTCGATAATGAATATGGCACATGGGGTTTTGACAATCACTCTATTACCCCAGGACAATTAGAATATATGAGAGGTGAATTCGATAATAATATCTATCCTACTGTAGCCATAAACTTTGGCGAACCGAAACCACGTGGTGATGAGGGAAAGAAAGTATGGATATTAATCTTTAATATTAAAGATTGGGCTTATTATGAAGAAGAAGCAGAATATTACATTGCTGGTTACTTCTCAGCAAGCACTTCCGCGGAACAAGACAAGAATATTATCCATATAGATACCTATTATTGGGCAGATCGAGTTGGACCTGGTGTTGGACGACCATATCTCTATGAAGGTGTTATTGCTCATGAATTCGAACATTTAGTCCATTATGATATCGACAGTGATGAACCCTCTTGGGTAGACGAAGGTTTGGCTGATTTGGCAGGATATTTCTGTGGATATGGTCATTCATCTGGCCATATTGCTAATTACTTAGTTAATGCTCTCTTTACATCTCTTACTTTCTGGGGTAGTGGGCTTGAGGATTATGGTTGCAGTTATTTATTCATACTTTATCTTTATGAAAAATATGGCGGAGCGGCTTTCATTACTGATTTAGTCCAGGAACAAGCTAACGGTATTAAAGGTATCCAAAACACTTTAGATGCTTGGGGGCATGATATTACCTTTGATGAAATCTTTGATGATTGGACAATAGCCAATTATTTAGATGATCCGGAGGGTGGTCTCTATGGATATGATACTCTAAATATAGGTACAGCTGATACTTGGGGATACTCTATTGAATATGCCTTGGCAGAAATGTATGGCCTCACTCCTTTTGGATCTAAAGATTGGCCATTACCTTTTGGGTTATATGCAAGCCAGTTTACAGGTCCTCCGCAGCCTTATACTGCGCACTATTATCGTTTTGGTGGTTCAGAACCATTAAGAGCCGCTATAGATGGAGATGAAACAGCTGGACCAGGACCTTATGGTGGAGAATTTGCATGGTATTCTGATGTAGGCGCTTGGGCATGGAGAAGCATTTACCAAACTTTCGATTTCTCACCCTATCCAGTTGGAACTGAACTTACTCTTAATTTTTCCACATACTATGAAATTGAGGATTTATGGGATTTCGGTTATGTTGAAGTAAAGAATAGTATGGATGAATGGACTACATTAGCAGACAATGAAGGATATACTGTAGATGTAGATCCATTCGATCAAGATAATCCTAACGCTCCTGGTGGTCGAGATCCTAGAGATTATGTCGCTGCTGGTAAATGGCATGCTTTCACTGGTTTTAGTGATGGGTGGATGCAAATATCAATGAATCTGAGTTCTTTTGCAGGAGATATAATAGAACTTCACTTCCGTACATGGCAGGATGGTGCTTTTACTTACCAAATGATGTATATTGATGATATTTCAATCACAGCTGATGCAGTTGAGATTTTCTCTGACCCTGCGGAAGATAAAGGTACCTGGTCAACCAGTCCAGATTATGAAGGTGGTTCTACTTGGTACATTTTTGATTGTTTTGCGGATAACAATTGGCAAGCAACACTTATTGAAACCCTATGGCAACCAACAAAACTTTATCCAAAAGATCAAAATTGGCATGCACGCAAATTATTGAATGAAATACATATGGAAATGGATTTCGCTACACAATCTGGAGAAATAACTGGAATTAAAAAAACGCCCGTTAATTCACGCCGTACACAAGTTCTAATAGTTAGTAATCGTGCCGATCATATTCTCCCAGCAGATTATTGGTGGGAATTTACATATGCCTTTATGTATGCGTAGACATAATAATTAATAAATAAATTTTTTTTTTTTTCATATTCTTTAAATAATAGAAATGTAATGATTAAGTTTTTCATTAGTTTCAAGTATCAAGAATGGTATATAATGCTATGATAGAAAATAAAGATAAAATTAAGAGAAGATCAGAGCAAATGGTAAAATTATTCAACACATTCAAAGGGAAAAATTTAAAAGATTTTCCAGTACCCCCTTTTTCAAAATGGTTAGATGGAAAGATAATTAAGGCACAATATAGCAAGATTATATTGGAATTCGAAGTGAGATCTGAAATGGCAAATCCAACTGGGCTTTTACACGGTGGTATGCAATGTGCTTTGATGGATGATACAATAGGGATGACTACAGCTACTTTAGGGTTTGAGGGATTTCCAATTAGTATAGATTTTCATGTTGATTATTTAGGAAAAGTAAAAGTTGGACAAAAAGTTAGAGTCATCGGGAAAATAATGAGGGAAGGGAGAAATATCATTCATGCTATAGGTGAAATTCATGATCTAGAGGGCAACTTAATATCTACTGGAAATTCTAATCTGTTAAAAACTCATTTTATTCCTGATTATATTAAAAAGGCAGAAGAAATATCTAAATAATTAATAGTTCTATCTTATTAGCATACCAATCGAGTGGTTTAAATATTTTTTAAATTATAATCGTTTATGATACATAAATCAAAAACAAAAAAAAATCAATTAAAACAAAATTCTATTGATGAAAAAGGTTCTAGTAAGTTGATTGAAGTAGACAACGCATACAGAATAACAGAAAGGCTGGCATTCCCTCGATTAATAGGCTCTGAGGGGGAGAAGAAGGCAATTGAAACTGTAGTAGATGAATTTAAAAATGCAGGATACGAGTCAATAAATCGACATGAGTTTAAGACATCCTTTCATAATTTTATTTACTCAAGATATATCTTTTTAATACTAGGATCGGGATTGATATTATTAAGCCTCTCACTCTATATAAATCCTTTATTAACTTTAGGTTTAATTGTTATAGCGCTCTCCCTTTCATTTAAAGCACTTCAAACTGCTACTTCTACTAAAATAAAATTATGTAAAAATATGAAAAATAATTATGAAACTGAAAATATATGGGTTGATTTAAAAAGTAAGAATTCGAGATGTAAAGTAATTTTTATGGGACACTGGGATTCTAAATCTCAAGTATTTCCAACATCAACACGCATTATGATATTTTTAATATTCACATTTAGCTCTCTTATTCTTTATATGCTATACTGTATTTTGAGCCTTCTTAAAATTTTAATTAATTTTGAACTGCCAATTTTGAATAATATTTTATTAGATGTGTGTATAATTACAGCATTAATTGGAGCACTTAATTATTTTAACAAAACTGGAAATAATTCTCCAGGTGCATTCGATAATGCCGCCGCCGTAGGATCAATAATAGAGCTAGCAAGATACTATAAAACAGATCCAACTAACAATATTGATTTAACATTTTTAAGTCCGGGTTCAGAAGAGCTAAATTTAGGTGGCGTAATTTATTTTATCCACAATTTTAAAGACAAGTTAAACAGCGAATCAACTTATTTCATAAACCTAGATTTTATTGGAGGCTCAGAACTAATTAGATTAACAAGTTCTTATGGGATTCCACGAAAAAATTCTTCTAATAAATTGAACACAATGTTTTTAGAAAGTGCTAAAGAGAAACAAATTAAAATAAAAGATATATATTCTCCCACTGGTGTGTGGTCTGATTTTATGCCTGTTGTACAAGAAGGATTTGAAGCATGCTGGGTCGGTTCTGAACCTGGTTTGAAATTTGTCCATACAAAGAGAGATGATATGAAATTAGTATCTAAAGAAGGTATTAAGAACATACTTACTTTATGTGTTGATGTCATTAAGAAATTAGATAATGAGTTTAAGTAAATATCTGCTTCTTTCTTTGTTCTATTTATAATAAAAAAGCTAAATCTTGTAAAATTTTAATAATTAATGTATAAAACTTAAATTATTTTCTAAGATTTATTTTATAGATCTTAATTTAATATAAAAAAGAAGTTTTCTAAAATGTTGACTCCAGAACAATTTAAAGAATTATTAAAGGATAATGTTATAAATCTTCGATTTCACGCTAGAGGTGGACAAGGAGGTGTGACTGCTTCAAACTTATGCGTAGAAGCATTTTATGGATATGGTGTTTGCCAACCTCTTTTTGGTGCAGAAAGAATGGGTTCTCCTACTGAAAGTTATGTCAGGCTTAGCGCAAATGATGATCTCGTAAGGTCCAATGAACAAGTATATTCACCTCATTTTGTTTGTGTATTAGATCCTTCTCTTCTAGGTGAAATTAACGTAACCGCTGGTTTAGCTAAGGGAGGATGGTTAATTGTTAATACTACATTAAATCAGGAAGATATTCAAAATATTGTAGGCAGAACTGATATAAATGTTGCTACTATTGATGCTACAAGAATCGCTTTAGAAGTTTTAGGCAGAAATATAACAAACACTATCATACTTGGCGCTCTTCTTAGGGTTGGACCAATATTTACGGTAGAAGCTTTAGCTGATGCGATTATGAGGCGTTTTAAAGGAGAGATTGCTGGAAAAAATGTAGCTGCAATTAAACAAGCAATCGAAGAAACCTGTGTTTATGATATTGGTCTTGATCCAGATCTTACTATGGATACAAAAATTCCATGGCAACAAGTATTTCCTGGGTTACCGGGTTTTAAAGAATTAGATAAAGCAGGTGTTTGGTATTGCGATGAATCAGTTATAGAGATAGGAAGCAATCAAGTGAATACAGGTTCTTGGGGTGAATGGGACATGATTTGGGATGAAGAAAAATGTACAGATTGCGCTCAGTGCTGGTATATTTGCCCAGACTTTTCTATAATTAGAGAAAAGGGAGAGGATGGATTATGGCACATGAAGGGTATTGATATACTTCATTGTAAATCATGTCAAAATTGCCTTGAAATTTGTCCAGTTGAAGCTATTAGTAAAAGATTAAAACAAGGTCCGGCGTCATGTGCCGCACCAGAATAAAGAGGTAGATAAAATTGAGTATTGAACCAATGAAATTATTTTTTAAAGAAATTAAAGAGCCAATCACCACCACGATGATAGGAAATTATGCCGTTGCTGGTGGTGTTACTCAAACTGACCCAGATGTTATCTGTGCTTTTCCCATTACACCACAAACCCAATCAGTAGAAGGTTTATCTGATGTAGTCCATCAAGGTAGATTAAAGGCTGCCTTTGTAAATGTCGAATCTGAATTGGCTGCGATAAGTTTCTCAACTGCAGCGTGTGCCGCAGGAGCAAGAGCTTTCACTGCTACAGCAAGTCAAGGGTACTTATTGATGACAGAGGCTCTACCAATGGCAGTTGGATGGAGATTACCCTTAACGATGATGATTTCCGCTCGTGCTTTTAACTCCCCAAATTTATCTATTTGGAATTCTTGGGAATATACACAAGTTAATTCGGAACTTGGGTGGAATATAATCGTTTCTGAAAATGTTCAAGAGACCTATGATGCAGCGATACTTTCAGTTATGATAGCCGAAGATTCTTTGTTCCCAACAATTTTCGTTCATGATGGATTTATAATATCTCATTCTGTACAAAAATTAACTTTAATTCCTGATGAAATTGTAAAAAGAATGACTCCAAAAAAGCCAAGAGAGACAATTGACCCTTCAAAACCGGGAACTTGGGGTGGAATAGTCACTCCTGCTTATTTTATGGAAGGCAGAGCTAATTTAGATAAAGCTAAAGAACCAGTTTTGGGTCAAATGACTGATGTGTTCAAAAAATTTAAAACAGAAACTGGGAGAGAATATAATTTAATTGAAACTTATAATTTGGATAATTCATCAAAAACAGCAATATGTACTATGGGATCATTGTGTGGGAATATAATAAGTTGGATGACTAAAAATAAGGATATTGGGTTAATAAAAATCCGAGCCTTTAGACCATTTCCTTATGAAGAACTAAGAAAAATCATTGAAGAATATGGAATAGAAAAGCTTATTCTGTTAGAAAAAAGTGATTCTTTAAATGGCATGTTACCTCCCTTTTCAATGTCCATAGCTACTGCACTTTATCCACTTGGAACAATCTTTAGAAGTTTTATTGTGGGTTTAGGTGGTCGAGATGTTACCAGAGATGAATTTGATATTGCGAAAAAGAAAATGGCTTCGATAACTGATATGAAAGGTCCACTTTATATGTATCTCGGGGTAAGAGAAACTAAGGAAAAAATTCTTGGGGTGAGTGAATAGATGTCAAAACCAGAAAGAACTATAATTAATTTTGAAGATATTTTAGCAAGAGATGGAAAATGCAATGTGTTATTCTTTAACTATGATAATGAAGCGTTTATGAACACGGGAATTCAAGAAAGTGGAGCAACTCCTCCTTACGCATCTACAACAACGGGTCCTGCCGGAGAGAAAATACCTGGAAAAGTTGGAGTAAAACAAGATTTAGTTACACCCTTCGCTTTCTATGGGACTAAAAAACTTTTCTTAGCTACAGTTAACCCCGCATATCCTAATGATTTTATGGGAAAGATGATGGATGCTCTCAAATCAAATGGTTCTGCATTCATTCAAGCGTATTCAGATTGTATGAGAGGATGGAGACATGAAGCTGCTGACGCATTTAAAATATCAAAATTAGCGACAGATTGTGGATATTGGCCGTTATATACTATTAGAGTAGAAGATGGAATTCCAGTTTTTACATATTACCGGGGATTAGATCTTGATAAAGATAAATTTGTAGAATACCTAAAATCCATGGGGAGATTTAGACATCTATTTAAACCAAAATTCATGGAAAAAGAAATTAATGAAATCATTTATTTAACAGAAAAAAGAAATGAAAAATTAAAAGGATTAATAGAACAATTCGGAGCTGAAAAGCCAATTGATTTATATAGAGTAAATAGAAAAAAATTAGTTCCTCAAACCCATTTACAACGAGGTCATGGCCTTTGTCCTGGATGTGGGGCAGGAATGGTGTTAAATCAATTGGCTACTGCTGCTACAGCTGTAGCAGGCAATAACATTATTTATGTGAATAATACAAGCTGCTCTGAAGTATCCACTTCAAAAGATAACGTAACTTCTTGGAATGTTCCCTGGGTGCATCACTTATTTGAATCTGGTGCCACAGTTGCAGATGGCATAATAACAGCTAAAAAAATCATG
>Ga0114930_10001358_pt1 | contig 23447 bp, 28 predicted proteins | sample AnhtaG_FD_87300 | JGI IMG/M metagenome (GOLD analysis project Ga0114930, IMG submission 87300) | Deep subsurface microbial communities from Anholt, Denmark to uncover new lineages of life (NeLLi) - Anholt_01485 metaG | ecosystem: Environmental > Aquatic > Marine > Oceanic > Sediment | place... | reverse complement strand
GATATGGAGCCAGAAAGACTCAAGAAGGAATTTGGGGATAGGCTCTCTTTTTGGGGAGGAATAGACATTCAGCATGTCTTACCGTATGGCACGCCCGAGGAAGTAGGAGAGCATGTCGAGAGTCGACTGAAGGTACTTGCTCCGGGCGGTGGCTACGTTGTATCTCCAGCCCACTGTATTCAGAAAGACACCCCTCCTGAGAACATTCTTGCCCTTTTCAGAGCTGTAGATGAGTTCGGCAGGTACCCCATTAATCCTTAATCAGCCGAGAGGTCCTTCTTCATTCTCTCGAAATCTTCCCCGGTGATTTCTCCCTTCGCATAGCGTTCCTTAAGGATGCCCAAGGGTGATTCGTCAGGAGCAGCCGCCGGACCCGGCTCCCCGGTAATCCTTTCCAGTTGCGACTCCCAGTGCTCATGAGTCTCAAAATGAAGGTTCGGATCGCCGAAGAGCACGTACAGCCACCAGATACCCCACACAATATTGACCCCAGGAATGATCATCAAAACGATATACAAGGCCATATTTCGGGGAATGAGGGGGTGTACAATCTCGGAATCAAAGGAAATTCCCTTTTCCTTTAGTTTCCCCGAGACACGGCGAAAGAACTCTAGCTCGGCGCGCTCGTGGATAGCATAGTCAAGAGTAAGCCAGTACCACGCCACCAGGGTTAGGATGGACCCCACAATACCGAAGAAGTAACTAAACACGACCCAGAGGACGAAAAAGGCAGTGCTGCGGGGTTGTTCTCGGAGAGTCAGTTGCATATCAGAAAGGGCCCAGTCATTCAGATCAATTTGGTGTTTTTCTTTGAGCCAGCGGGAAAGACTGACCTTTAGCCTTTTGGCTCGCTCTATATGATCATTCCGTCTCGAGTATAGCCGCCACTGGTACCACCAGTGAACTACCGACATGGCGATTCCAATTACCACCATACCCATAATCCATCCGGTGATCCATCCAATCAGGTGAGGTGCAAACCAAGGATCAAAATCAAAATAGGGATTGGAATCAAGAGTATACTGGACCTGCCGGGCCATACTCTGACCCCAGAAGTGGAATCCCATTGTGGCAGCCACGGCAATTAAGAGAGCCAGCATAACCACAATGATTATTAGATAGACTCCGAACGAGAGTCGGCGGTCAGTCTCTTTCCTCCTTCTCAGTTCGGGAATACCATTAGGCATAATGATCCTCCTTTTCTGTGCCTTGCACTGCTGACGAGTGTGTCATTCTCGAGGTTTTCCCAAAAAGGTCCTTTTTCATTTTTTCCTGAGACTCCTCATTCTTTCTGGACCTCAAGGCTTGCCTCGGAGCTTTAGCTCTTCGCCTATTCCTTGGAAATGTCCTCCTTCATTTTTTCAAATTCCTCCTTGGTAATCTCTCCTTTCGCGTAACGTTTAGCAAGAGCTTCCAGTGCCTGCTTCTGGTGGCGATACTTTGGATGGCAGAAGCGAAAGTCCCAATGCTTACCCCACTTTGTTCGGTGAGTCATGATGCTGGCTCCAATTGCAACCAGGACTAGCGCCCAAAAAACACCCCACAGATTTCCCGCTATGGGAACTCCTAAAGTCTTTAATAGAAGAAGAATCCCCACAATGACCAGTACTATTCCAAACCACATCAGACAACCTCCTTAATTGGTATGGTATAAGCCAAGGGAGCACTGCTCACTATACCAGATTGCAGGAAAAGTCAAACTGAGCTGGCAGATGGTGCTCAGGAAAGGGCCACGGGGGAGTTTGACAAGCAGCGGGTTTCACCGTATAATGCGGAGAAATTGGAACAAGGGGGCTCACATTGCTGTGAGCCAAGGAGCAAAGGGCAAATCTTGCAAAAGGAGACTCAAAATGGCGAGAACATCAATGGATCTGGAGGAGAATATAGCAGCGCTCCTATGCTATGTCGTGGGTTGGGTAACAGCTATTGTTTTCTTAGTGTTAGAGAAGGAGAATAAATTTGTTCGGTTTCATGCCTTCCAGTCTCTGTTAACATTTCTACCACTGTCAGTATTGGCCTGGATACTGGGGTGGATACCATTCGCCGGATGGGTACTCGCAGGTTTGGTATGGGTATTGATAGTGATACTCTGGTTGATTCTGATGTTCAAAGCATACAAGGGTGAGAAATACAAGTTGCCAATTGTAGGAGACCTTGCTGAAAGGCAGACAGGATAGGATAAAGAGAAGAAATCCTCACGCACCCATGGACGGTGAGTAGTGACAAATTGCCCAACCTACTTCAGGGTATGCTCATAGGGGCAAGAGAAGATAACAAAGCGGGGAATAGCATGGAAGTATTGGATGATATACCCTTTCAACTGGACATCAGTGCGCTCTTAACGAGGCTGCACATCGACAGAGAAAGCCAAGACGTGAAAGATTTTCAACGTCTAGTCAAGAAGGCCACTTCTGTAGCCAAGCCAAAGGCTGTCTATGAGGTTACCTATATTGAATCCAAGAACTACGACAGAGTGGATGTTGGAGGAGTAGCATTCACCAGCCGCGTTCTTCGTGTTAATTTGGACAAAATAGAAAGAGTCTTCCCGTATATTGCGACCTGCGGAACAGAACTAGACGAAGCAATACCTGCAAGTGATGATTTTATGAGACTTTTCTGGCTGGACACACTAAAAGAGATGGCTCTAGAGGCCAGTAGAAAATATCTCAGTAATTATCTAAAAAGAAGATATGCGCTCGGGCAAATGTCAAAAATGAGTCCAGGGGAAGGATCTCAGGACGTATGGCGAATAGAAGAACAAAAACAGTTGTTTTCGATTTTCGGTAATGTAGAAGATTTGATTGGAGTTAAGCTCACCGAGAGCTTCTTAATGATTCCAAACAAATCTGTCTCTGGAATATATTTCCCCACGGAAATCAGGTTTGAAAGTTGTCAACTATGCCCAAGGGAAGTATGCCGGGGAAGAAGGGCATCTTATGACACAAATTTGTTAGAATCGTACTATAGAGACAAAGCTTGAAGCTTCCGATAACAAAATAGTTACGGCTTCACTGCCTTTCGCCCGGCTTATTGAAAGGAATCCAATGCCATCGCATAAGCGGAGCTTGATAGAAGCTAAGTTAGGCGAATCTCTTGAATCTTTCCTGATGAGGAGATTAGCCGCAAAACAGGGGACTGGAAGCATTGCGAGAGAAATCGGCGTTGATCCTGCCACTGTTAGATACTACAACAAAAAGTTCAAGCTCAAGGGGGAACACATAGATCGCTGCCTTTGTATTCTATGCACCAGCAAATGCGACGATAAAGAAAGAACCCATAAGCTAAGAAGGTGCGTTGTCTTCTGCGTTAATTTCAAGGGGAAACGGAGTGAAAAAAAATGATGGGGACTTTCATTTGCTCTCAAGAGGACTGATTCATAGGGGGACAAGAGGGGATCATGACGAAACAGACTGAACAGAAAGAAATAGGAAGGATTAGACTTACCGATACCAGAGAGCTCGTCGCCTCCCTCATAGACGATGAGAAGTTAGACTTGAGAATATGGGTGGACAGCGAGAGCTACAAAGGATGGACAAAGCAAGGTTTACGGTTCTATCTTCACGAGGGCAACTGGGATGAGTTTAAGAAGCTTATTGATAAGGTAGACCAGGCTTATCAGGAAATAGCGTGAAGACAGGGACTGTTTGAGGTAGCGCAGGCAATGAAGATGATCCGGACAATTAACCTGGAGGATAGAATTAAGGAAATTGACAGGCCGTGGTCTCCTATCAAGGTTTTGAAACTGCCAGAGTTTTGAAGAAATCAACCAGGCAGTTCTCTAAAAGCGCAGGTTTTGATTTGAGGATTCTTGCAGTGAGAACATCGCTACGTATTGCTCGCGTCCGGAGTTTCTGAGATCAACGACGCAAGAGTATTTATTCGAGGAGTGAGAGGAAGAAGAAGGGGAGAAATGGAAAATCTTACCATTTATGAAAAACCAGCTCTTGCGGGGCCGAGTTTGGTGATGGGTTTTTCAGGATGGATGGATGGCGGAAGTGTCTCCACAGATACAATAGAATATCTAAAGGACAAGCTAAGAGCAAAGAAATTTGCTGAGATAGACGCAAAGGAATTCTACGTCTTCAACTTGCCTGGAACGATGGAACAGGTATCGCAGTTTAGGCCTTATGCGAAGATAAGAGATGGCTTTTTGGTCGACCTTGCATATCCGAAAAATGAATTTTTCGCGAGTGAGGAAGGGGATGTAATACTTTTTTCCGGTAAAGAACCAAATCTTAGATGGGATGAGTACGCAAATTGCATGTTCGAGTTAGGAGAGAAATTTGGAGTGGGAAAAATGTACTTTGTCGGTAGCGTTGCCGGACCAACTCCTCATACAAGGGAACCAAGAATATCGTGCTCTGTCTCCAGTAGAGGGCTTAAGGCGAAACTCAAGGCCTATGATGTCAGATTCACAAACTATGAGGGCCCCGCTAGCATTACCACTCTAGTCAACAAGCTTTCAAAAGACAAAGGAATCGAGACAACAAACTTCGTCGCTGAGATACCGATTTACGTGCAAACCAAAAACCCAAAGGCCATTGAAGCAGTGATTAGGAGGTTGGTCAGATTACTGGACATAGATATTGATTTAGGTGAGTTAGCTAGAATGAGCAGCGAATTTGAGAAGGCTATGGACAAGGCTGTTGCAAAATATCCAGAACTGGTCAAGGAAATAAAAAAACTTGAGGATAACTACGACAAGGAACTTTTTGATCAGAAGGGGGATTTTGAAGGCTGGCTTAAGCAACAAGGAATTGACAAACTTTGAATTGTAACACTCACAAAAAATTCCAGTTCTTATCCGTTCGTGGATTTTCAATTTCTGGAAATAGGCCTATAGGGCGCTAGGGTGAACTTCCTTTCTTAGCGAACAGGATATTTATCTTCTTTGTGGCTTTCTCTTCTGCCTTGGGCGTCTATTCCTTCCCATTTTCATTCGCTTTTCCATACAGAAAATAGTTGCATATACCGACATATTGTGTATGCTATGGCAGCTGCAAAGAGAGAGTCCTAGCTTAGGGCAGAGGAGCTAGTTCAGTAAAGGAAGAGGAAGTTTGCGTGAACAAGAAACCCCCCGGACAAGACATGTCAGGCGTGACCTCCCCCAAATCTCAGACCGAGGGCGTTAAGACTCTGTTGGGTGACCCTAAGAAAGCCATCACCAGGCTCGCCTTGCCTATGATCGCGGCAATGTCCATACACATGATATACAATGTTGTCGATGCTATCTGGGTCTCTGGCCTGGGTGTTGATGCTCTGTCTGCGGTGGGCTTCTTTTTCCCGTTTTTCTTTATGGCCATGGCCGTAGCAACGGGACTAGGACTAGGAGGAGGATCCGCCATATCCCGCAGAATAGGCGCCAGGGATAAGGTGGGTGCAGACGCTATTGCAGCGCATACAATCATCATAATGTTCTTGGTAGCACTCGCCTTCACCATCCCTTTGTTCATCTTTGCTGAGAGTATCTTCCTTCGATTGGGTGCCGGAAGAACAATTGGCATGGCGCTGTCGTACGCCAGAATAATGTTCGCCGGTACCATAATTGTATTCTTTGTAAACATAGCGGGTACAATACTCCGCAGTGAAGGAGATGCCAAAAGAGCTATGTTCGCTATGGCATTGGGCTCGGGGCTGAACATTGTGCTCGACCCTATCTTCATCTATACGCTCGGGCTTGGTGTTGCCGGAGCGGCCTGGGCCACAATCGTATCATTACTCGTCACATCTTTGATGCTTTTCAATTGGCTCTTCCTTAAAAAAGACACCTATGTCTCGTTCAAATTCCGTGGTTTTCAATTTAAGCAAGAAATGGTGAGAGACATCTTTAAGGTCGGTTTACCCGCCTCAGCACAGCAGCTGTCCATGTCATTTACTATGTTGATTACGAACCTGATTCTCGTGCGTGTCGGAGGCACCGACGGGGTGGCCGTTTACACCACGGGATGGAGAGTGGCAACCATTGCCATACTCCCTCTCCTGGGCATCGCTACCGCTGTTGTATCCGTAGCCGGCGCCACCTTTGGTCAGCGTGCCTTCAAGAAACTTAACACTGCCTTTATGTACGCTTTGAAGATAGGCATTGCCATTGAGGTTTTGATAGCAATTGTGACCTTCGTGCTTGCTCCCCAGATTACGGCCATGTTCACACACGCCGAGGGTGCGGCTCGGATCACGAACGACCTGGTAGTTTTTTTGAGAATGGTAAGCCTGTTCTATCCTGCGGTGGCCTTTGGAATGTTCTCTTCTGCCATGTTCCAGGGTGCGGGCAAGGGAGTGAACGCCTTCATAGTCACAATCATTCGCACCGTGGCATTGACCCCCGCATTCTCAGTACTATTCGCTCTCATCCTGGGAATGGGGCTTCCGGGAGTCTGGTTAGGCATAGTGGTGGGCAACACCATTGGAGCGACGGTAGCATTTCTCTGGGCAAGGGCATATATTCGCACTCTCACGGCTACTTCGAGAAAGGACCAGGAAAAAATGCTCTCTTTTTCTAGTGAAATCTCTCCTTTATGATAGCTATTTTTCCAGTTCTTTTATCAGTTGCTTCAGGAGCATAGTAAATGGCTGGCGCTACTTCTTCTCCTGCATCGTTTTTGCAATCCCAAAACGCACTGCCTGACCTACCACCCACGTTTGTTTCTCAAGCATCGTCTGTGCACCCACGGGTATGTACTCTGTCAAGAATAATGTTATGATTGGTTAGATCGTTGACGCCGAGCAATTGGTTAAGAGATTAGGTTATGGCAAAGATTGAACTGGTTAACGTCTGCAAAAGACTCAAGGGTGACGATAAACCGATTCTACCTTCATTCAAAATTGTGAGAAATATGCAATCAGGAACGCTTGACAATTATAGAAAAGGGCCATTTTCTATTGAAAATATGAATCTGGATATTCCAGATGGCAAAACTATGGTTATTTTGGGACCGACTGGTTGTGGCAAAACCACCCTCCTAAGGATTATTGCTGGGTTAATCCCGGTGGACTCAGGAGAAATAAGATACGACCAGGTAAATATGGAAAATACTCCTCCTGGGGAGAGACGAATTGGCATGGTTTTCCAAAATTATGCATTGTATCCCCATTTCACGTCGAAGAGTAATATTCTATCCTACTTTCTATTCAAGAAAAAAACTCCAGAGCTAGACAGGATTGCCAGAGAAAAATATAGAAAAACCAGCGAGCTGATGGGAGTTGATATGGCCTATCTTTTGGACAAAAAACCCGCCCACTTATCAGGCGGTGAAAAGCAAAGGGTCGCGCTCGGACGATGTATCACAAGAGATCCAGCTCTATTCCTGTTGGATGAACCTTTTTCTAATCTCGATCAAAAGTTAAGAGAAAAATATCGTGTTAATTTGAAAACGCTACTAAAGCACTTTAATATTACTGCTGTTTATGTAACACATGACCAGCAAGAAGCACTCATCCTGGCAGACCTTATAGCAATTATGAATGTGGGGAGAATAGAGCAGGTTGGGACATACGAAAATATCTATGAGAATCCCAAAAGCATTTTTGTTGCCGAATTCTTGAATTTGGATATAGATACTCCAGCAATTAATCTCATTTGTGGCGAACATGTTGCTCAAGAGCTCAAAGAAATGATTATTGGTGTGCGCCCCGAAGATGTAGAGGTATTTGAAGAAAAAAAAGCCGATTGTATTATGGGAACCATTGTAGATATGAGAAACATACCCTTAAGAAACGCAACCATATTACGCACTAGGATTGATACAAATGAAGTCTACGTTCGAATTCCCCTAAAGAAGGGTCCGTCAGTTAATAGAAGGGTCTGGTTAAGTTTTAGAAAATATCACATTTTTGACAAAAACTCGGGTCAAAGACTCCGCAGCTATCGGAACTCCCAGAGTCCTTAATAGAAAAAGAATCCCAGAAAATGATGTTAGGAAAAATCCCTGGGTCCTTTTATGCACGAGACACCCGGAAAGTTGCTCGGAACCTACTGGGGAAGATTCTGTGCTGCAAAACATCCGAAGGCATCGCCAAAGGTAGAATAGTTGAAACTGAAGCCTATTGTGGGGATAAAGATCCAGCCGCCCATGCCTATAGAGGAAAGACCGCCAGGTCGAAGATAATGTGGGGTAGAGCAGGGGTTGCCTATGTATATTTCGTCTATGGGATGCATCATATGCTTAATGTGGTAACTGAGAGAGAAGGAAGCCCAGGCTCCGTTTTCATACGAGCACTTGAGCCAATAGAGGGTATTACACTAATGAAGCAAAGAAGAAAAACTCAGGATGCAAAGAGTCTAACCAATAGTCCGGCTAAGCTTACCCAGGCATTGGGTATCACTATGCAAGATAACGGAGTCGACCTGGAAAGTGGGCACCTTTGGATTGAGGAGGGTCGGAAGGAGAAATTCGACATCGTTTCTACGGGTAGAGTCGGTATCAAAGCGGGAAAAAAGCTTCAACTGAGATTTTATATAAAGGGGGATGAGCACGTGTCGAGAATTTGACAGTTACCCCCCTGAAAAACTATAATAATCACGTCAAACACAGGTAATCGCATCCATAAAGGGGCAGGAGAGAAGGCGAGTTATTCGAAAGATCAGGAGGCGAAAATAGAAATCTTCTGGTCAGAACAAGAAGTAACCGTCAAGCTCATCCGCGGGTGGACCCGTTCTTTCAGAATGACAAGGACGGGTTTTTTCTTTTCGAAGAGATAGCCTCCCCAAAGGTAGGAATCATAGCTCTGTGGGGCTTAAATACGTCTATATTGGCAATGTCTCCGGCCACAAATACAATTTCACTTATTGCCCTGAATGTGGTAGGTGCCTAATGAAGCGAATGAATATTTTCCTGTTGGACAACAGAGTTGTGGACGGCAGGTGCAAGTTCTGCGGGGAGAAAATTCCGGGCATCTGGGGAAGGGGGCCTGAGAAAGGGTAGGGAAGGGAAGTAATGCTAAAAGGTGTGAGTAGGAAAGTTTGGATTCTACTGATTGTGCTCATAATACCGGCTTTGCTATACTCTCTATGTAATCTAGGATATTCCTCAAACAGCTCGGGCAAGACAACTTCGGCCTCACCGAGCGTAGAAGAGGTGCCTTTCCTGAGAGAAGCCATGTTCTACAAAGTCCTGGCTGGCAATGAAGTTCAGTGCCAGATGTGTTTCAGGAAATGCATAATTGCTGAGGGAAAACGGGGCGTTTGCAGAAACAGACAGAACTACAAAGGGAAACTGTACAGCGTTGTTTACGGGAGACCTTCTGCTGTGCAGACAGACCCGGTAGAAAAAGAGCCGCAGCATCATTTTCTCCCGGGTTCGCAAATCCTTTGCATAGGCACCGCGGGCTGTAATTTCAGATGCCGCCATTGCCAGAACTGGCACCTTTCCCAGCGCTCAATTGAAGAGATGGCATATGTGTATGAGCTTATGCCTGAGAAAGCGGTAGAGCTCACCTTAGAGAAGAGAATTCCCACAATGTCCTTCACCTATAATGAGCCAACCTCTTTCTACGAATATACGTATGATATTGCTAAACTGGCTAAGAAAAAAGGCCTGAGGATTATCTTTCACTCGAACGGAGCGCTTAATCCCGCTCCTTTGAAGGAACTTCTCAAGTACACGGATGGAGTGACCATAGACCTGAAGGGCTTTTCTCAAAGGGCCTATGACAACTCCTCCGCAGAGCTCGAACCGGTCTTGAGGACCCTCAAAATCATTAAAGAAGAGGGCAAATGGCTGGAGATCGTGAATCTCATCATCCCCACCATAAACGATGATCTGGAGGAAATCAGAAAGATGTGTTACTGGATCAAGGAGAATTTAGGAGCGGATGTCCCCTTGCACTTTTCCAGGTTTTTCCCTGCCTACAAATTAACTCAGCTACCAGCGACACCTATCTCCACATTAGAAAAGGCTTATCGAATTGCCAGAGAGGCAGGTTTAAATTACGTAAGCATCGGCAATGTCCCCGGTCATGAATATAACTCTACTTTTTGCCCAAAATGCGGAAAAAAAGTGATCCAGCGAGTTCACTTTTCCGTACTCGCCAATAACATAGAGGATGGGAAGTGTAGATTTTGCGGGCAGGAAATTCCCGGCGTCTGGGAGTAGGCCCCCTCACCTGGCCAAGCGAGGCATACCTTGTTCATAAGAAGACTTTTTCCGGGTGCTGTATTTGTGCTGGGATTCACTGGTATGGTAGCCCAGGTACTGCTCCTTCGAGAAATGCTGGTAATCTTCTACGGAAATGAGCTAACCATCGGCATTATTCTAGGAAACTGGCTTGTTCCGGAGGCAATAGGCGCTTTTTTCCTGGGTAGACAGATAGAGAAAATCAGAGCAAAACTTGAGGCTTTTGTGGCTGTTCAACTAGGTATCGCAGTTCTTTTTCCCTTAATGATCTACCTTACCCGAATTTTCAAAGGAATAATAGGGGTCCCCGTTGGTGAGGGTTTGGGTCTTTTGCCAATTTTCTATTCCTCATTCTTAATACTCCTGCCGGTTAGCCTTCTACACGGAGCATCTTTTACCTTTGCCTGCAAAATACACTCTCAAGTACTCAAGAAAAGAGCAGTTTCCATCGGCAGAGTCTATGTGTACGAGACCCTGGGGGTCCTGGTAGGCGGGGTTGTCTTTACTTATCTTTTGATCCCTCATTTTCATTCTTTCGAAATCTCCCTGGGACTCGGATTGTTAAGTGCTGTAGTATGCTTAGGCCTGTTAGGGAGGTTTTGGCAGGAAGAAAAGGCAAGGTTAAAGAGATTCTGGGGTGCTGCCTCAGTAGCAGTTCTAGGAATATTCCTTGTCTCACTTATCACTCCAGCAGCGGACATGCTTCATCATCTTTCCGTAAGTGAGCAATGGAAGGTGGGGAAGGTAGAATATTACCAGAATTCCATTTACGGGAATATCGTCGTCGTAAGAAAGGCTGAGCAATATACCTTCTTCTTTAACGGCATCCCCATTGTTACCACCCCTGTTCCAGATGTAGCTCAGATTGAAGATTTCGTCCATCTTTCACTGCTTTCCCATCCTGAGCCTCAGGAGATCCTGGTTATCAGCGGTGGGGCTGGTGGAGTCATAAACGAGATATTGAAACACGAAATAAAAAGGCTTGATTATGCTGAACTTGACCCGGTGCTCCTGGAGGCCGTCCAGAAATTTCCCACTCCTCTTACCGAAGCTGAATTAGGCCATCCCCGAGTCAACATCAAATATGTAGATGGTAGATACTTTGTCAAAAAAACTGATCAAAAGTACGATGTGGTTCTCATAGGTATATCGGAGTTTTCCAGCCTACAGGTGAATAGATTAGCAACGGAGGAATTCTTTATAATGGTAAGAGGCATCTTGAAGGAAAAGGGCATCTTAGTCATCTCATCTCCTGGCTCCCTGACCTATCTAAATGAAGAACTAATAAATCTTAATCTCTCAATTATTAATACCCTCAAGAAAGTTTATCCTTCGGTGAAGATAATTCCCGGAGATTCCAACCTTTTCCTTGCCTCAATCTCTCCTGAAATCGATGAACTGCAGTCTTCCCTCGTCATAGAAAGACTGGAAGAGCGTGAGCTCCAGACTCGGTCTCTGACCCCTCAGTATATCCAATATAGATTGGACTCCAGATGGCTGGACTGGTTCCTGAGTTCCCTGGCCCGTGGGAAAGAGAATACTTCCAATAATGAAACAAAGATTAACAAAGATTTTCATCCCTTGGGCACGTTCTATAGCCTCGCCTTTTGGAATGCTCTTTTTTCGCCCTGGGGCCAAGGATTATTCAGGTGGCTTGAAAGAATGAGCCTTCGGTTCTTCTTTGTAGCCCTAACGGTATTGGGGGTGCTCTTTGTCTTGTTTGGATATAAGAGTGCAAGACTCAGGAAGGGAGCTGTTCCCTTTGCCATCGTCTCCACCGGCTTTGCCGGAATGCTGTTGAGCTTAGTCTTGATTTTTGCTTTCCAGGTACTTTATGGATACCTCTACTACTGGATAGGTCTTTTAACCAGCATTTTCATGGCAGGAACGAGTGTGGGTGGGCTAGTTATGACACGCTCATTAGAAAAGGTGAAAAAAGATATCTCTTGTCTTTCAAAACTGGAAATCTGTCTAATAGTCCTCTGTCTTTCCTTGCCAGCTCTCTTCCTCGGGCCGGGTCCCTACCTTGGCGAATCACTCTCCCAGGGAGTCTTTCTCGTTTTGTGTTTCGTCTCAGGACTCCTTGTTGGGGCGGAATTTCCCTTGGCCAATAAAATACACCTGAAGACCTCTCCCAGCTTAAGCAGTACCGCAGGTATGCTCTACGCTGGCGACCTTGCAGGCGGGTGGCTTGGGGGAATCATTGGTGGAATAGGACTTCTGCTTGTCTTGGGCCTGTGGAAGACGTGTCTGGTCATAGCATACCTCAAAATAATCAGTCTCATATTACTCTTGATCTTGGGTAGGAGGCTGAAGTGAGAATACTGAGAAACAACAGAAATGCGTGGTTGATTTGCCTTCTCGCTGTAGCAACTGTTCTTCTCATGTCAGGCTCAACTTTTAGCTTAGCGAAAAAAGAACCTGTTTGTCGTGAGATCTCACAAGACAAATATGAAATTGGCCCCCTCTTTGTAGATGCTGAAAAAAGAGAGATACACTTAACTGGCCGGGTTATGAAAAGAGAGGGCTGGGTACAGTTTCTGTTTTATTGCCATGGTTACAGGTGGCTTGAGGAAGAATCTGCCATTATAGTTGATGCTGATCTTATCTTCCTGCAGACTGCCATAGCGCTCCTGGATTGGAAGCTCTGGCACGGGCTCTGGGAGAAAAAAGTGAGAGACGAGGACATTAAGGTTAAGCTCAACTGGAGAAATGGAAAAAGTATCTTGGCCACCCAACTGCTCAGAGATGGTGACGGTGTCCAATTCTCTGAGCTCATATTTCTTGGGTCTCCCTATTTTGATGAGGCAGTTTTGGGGGAAGCTTTCAGCGGGCCCTGTAGCCTGTGTCCTTTATATGCTTTGGAAGAAAAGGCGCTCCGAAAAGAGTTTGTACGACCCTCAGGGAAATCCGGCTATTTTCTTGATGAAAATCTTATGCCCCCAAATGGAACTTATCTTAAGATAACTATTGGGCTGGGGAAACAAAACTGATGGCCGAGATTATAGAGCTATTTCTGATTGGACTTGCCTCATCCTTCTCAGCGTGCCTCCTTTTTTGCTCCCCACTCATTGCCGGGTATATAGGAGCAACCCAAAAAGGTTGGTCTTCAGCTCTCAAGGCTGTATCCGTCATTCTAGTTTTTCGCCTGGCTGGTTTTGTAGTTTTGGGACTCATGGCATTCATGACTGGAAGACTGCTCTTGAACTGGCTAATTGGAGCACAGAGAATTATATTTATCCTGGGTGGAGCCCTGGTCGTGTCCTTGGGAGTACTAATCATCCTAGGCCAAGAGCCCCGGAACCCATTCTGCAGGATTGCACAGAAAATAAAGACAGTTTCCACTCCTGGAGACCTTGTCTTTCTTGGCCTTCTCATGGCGTTTTTGCCCTGTGCTCCTCATCTGGTTTTGCTCGCATTTGTAGCCCTTAGCGCGAATTCCATATTTCAGGGAATGGGTTTGGGTGCTGCCTTCGGCATAGGGGCTTCTGTATCTCCTTTGATACTCGGTGCGGTAAGTGGGGAGCTTTCCCGGATTACCTTCTCCAAACCGTGGGTAGGCAAAGGATTTAGGATTCTTTGTGGTGGGTTAGTAATAGCTGTGGGCTTACAATTGCTTATGGATGTGCTATTATGACAAAAGCGCGCGCACTTCAATTGGGAAAATCTCTCGCAGTTAGGCATTTGCGGAATAGACCAAGGCGAAAGGAGCGTCTTATGATAGGAAAATGTGACAATGTAGAACCTAAAGGGAGAGCTATGGAGAGGTGCGAAGGCTGAAGGAAGATCACTCCAACAGACACAAAATAGTCTATCTAGAGGAGAAATAATGGAGAAGATAAAAGAGGCTATTTTAGCAATAGACATGAAGGACTTCCTAAAGGGCCTGAAGGTGTCAAACCCTAAGGCCCTAGAGGAGGCTACCGCATACTTTACAGAAAAAGAAGCGTTGGTCCGATCCGAAATACTCAGGGGTTATTTTGGAGAGAAAGGAATAAATACAATCATACAAACCACTACCAGAGAGTTGACAGGTCTGCAAGAAGGTTCAAATATTCTGGATATCGGAGCAGGAACGGGATTCTTTACCGCAGCTATAAAGAGAAGATTGGGTAAAGACCTCAACTTTTATGCTATGGATCTGACCCGAGCAATGTTACTGGCTGGATTCGAACATATGGAACAATATGGAATCATCCCTTTTCTTGGTGCTGCGGAGCAAATCAAAGAGAGTATAGAACTATCCAATTCATATTATGAAAGATCAAGGGTGACGATTCCTTCAGCCTATCAAAGGATAATATCCATTTTGACACTGCATCACTGTGAAGATATTGACAGGGTATTCAAGAGCATACACTCTGTCATGGATAGGAGAGCAAACTGTATAGTCATTGATCTATGCGAACATCCATTCACTGAGTTCAAGGAAAAGATGAGAGATGTACATCTTGGCTTTAACCCGGACTGGATAAAGGAGAAAGCTGCTAAGGTATTTGGGGAGGTAAAGGTAGAAAAATTGCCTGGAATAGAGTGCAAAAAATCCGGAAGAGCTGCAGAAGTATTCGTTGCCTTGATGAAGAGCTTCTGAGCTATCTTGAAGAAACTCTAACCTCTTCTATCCCCGCTTGCCCTCGGTGTCAGGAATGGAGGTAAACTATGAGGAAAATAGAAAGATATGCCTTGGTATCAGTTATTGCTGTGATATGTATGGATACAATGATCTTTCTTGTTTTGGCATCGCCGAAGATACATAGCAAAACCACTTCAAGGCATGGATCAGAGATAATAAAACTATCTGAGCCCAGATATGCTAGCAATACATCGGTCGAAAAGGCTTTGTCTGAGAGAAGGTCGATTAGATCTTATGAAGACGAGCCGTTGACACTCCGAGATCTATCACAACTTCTCTGGGCTGCGCAGGGAATTACAGATCCAAGAGGCTTCAGGACAGCCCCTTCTGCAGGAGCTCTCTACCCGCTTGAACTCTATGTCGCTGCTGGAAATGTGACTGACATTCCAGATGGAGTTTACAAGTACAAGCCATATGAACATGAATTGGTGAAGATTACAGAAGGTGACAAAAGAATTGAACTGTTCCGTGCTGCCCTTGGGCAAGGTTCGATTAGAGAGGGCGCAGTGGTCATAATATTCTCTGCAGTTTATGAGCGAACAACCGTCAAATACGGGGAACGAGGTATAAGATACGTGCATATAGAGGTCGGTCATGCAGCCCAGAACGTCTATCTACAAGCAGCTTCTTTGAATCTTGGAACAGTCATTGTCGGGGCCTTTTACGATGACGAAGTGAAGAAGATTATGGGTATGAGAGAAAATGAAGAGCCTCTCTGTCTAATGCCTGTGGGGAAGATATGAAGAATCAAGATGAGACGAGATTGGACTCCCCGTAATATGACAATTATTTGGACTTCACCCATCGGTCAGTAGTTAGAATGCGTGAACAAAAGGAAATATTAAGGGTCAAGGTGACGAAAGAAGCTATTAAGGAAAGCTACGCTAAAATTAGCAGATTTTATGCTGCGGTAGAAGGGGCGCTTGAGAAGGGGCTTAGGAAAAAGGGATTAGAACTTTTAGCTGTCCAAGAGGGTGAGGCAGTTTTAGAAATTGGTTTTGGAACAGGCCATGCATTGGTCGAGCTAGCAAGATGTGTTGGCAAAGATGGGAAAACCTCCGGTATTGACATTACACCGCAGATGGTAGAAATAACCAGGAAAAGGTTGGAAAAAGAAGGGCTCATAGATAGGGTGGAAGTGTACGAGGAGGATGCGAGGAACATCCCCTTTGAAGATAATCTGTTTGATGCAGTTTATATGGCGTCGAGCCTAGAACTCTTCGATACTCCTGACATCCCAAAGGTTCTTGAGGAAGTCAAAAGGGTCCTAAAGCCCGGTGGGAGATTGGGTGTGATCAGTATGTCAAAGGAAGGTCACGAAGACTCATTATTCTTGAAATTCTATGAGTGGCTTCACAAGAAAATCCCAAAATATGCAAGTTGCAGGCCGATTTATGTTGAAGATTCAATAAGAGAAGCTGGATACAAGATAGCAGAAGCAGAGGAGTTCATACTTACTGGATTAGTACCAGAGAAAATCGTGGTTGCCAGAGTGTGAAGACAAGTTTCAGGTAGGCCATCATGAATTGGGTTCATCCCTCATATAGACCCGGAGAAATGGTAGTGTTCGCTACGAAGAGATCATCTACGATGAGGAATTCATCCCGATTCCAATTTCCGTCAATCAATCTTCTCAACAGGCCAACGTCCCCTTTCAGTCTTTCAAATTCCCATCCTTTGTCCAGGGCTTCCTTTCTCGCTTCTTCCTCATATCGTTGAAAATTTCCAATACCCATATCGATATAGGTAATTCGGTTATAGTGCCGTAGCCCATTCCATATATTCTCGATACCTTTCCTTTGAGCCTAAGAGAAGAGTGATGCAGTCATGAGCTCTGGGGATAATCAAAGGGATTATTTCCGTCTTGAGACCGGAAATTCCGTTACTGCACAGGCCATAACCGAGGAGAATGGCTTCATATCTGTTCTTGGGAACCTCATCTATCTCCTGCTGCAGAGTTTGAGACATCTCCTTTTGTCCAAGGTCATGCAAGCCCTTTCTTAAGAACCTGGCATCAACTATGTTCTTTGATTGAGAGACACAATAGCAAATCTCCCTATACATTATTTCACACGCAAGAATTACTAATCTCATTCTCATCTCCTCCGATGAAGTAGTAGCACGAGTTCAATAGCTTTGTTGCATTATAACCAAAAATAAGAAGAAAGGGAAGGTAGCCGCCTTGCACCACTTCAGATGCACAGTGGTAAAGTTCGTATTGCAGAAAGTATGACATAATCACTTTGCATTGACAGGACTGCAGGCATCTTTGACATCATGCGAAAGTGATTCTAAAATAAACTCTACCTTATGGAGAAAAAACACCTAGAAAAATTCATTGGGAAGGAAATGAGATCCAAAATTGCCCGATATCCGATATTCGGAGAAGTTGTATACGAATCATTGGCGGGCATCCATGAGCTCCTTCAGAGAACAAACAAGAACTATACGCTGTTTGCTTACGTACGAAAAGTTGAAGATAGATGGCATGAGAATATCCTACATATCCAGAGGCACTTTAAGAATACCCATGAGAGGGATACACTGTGGAACCGGGCAAGCGAAAAATTGGGGGAGAATATACAGAGTGGAATAACAAAGGCCACTGACCCAGAAGAGAAGCTAGAAATTGAGAATATCCTCTGCGCGGTGAGATCTGAAAAGTAGTCGGCAAGATTACTAGGCAAAAGAAGAATGCAGGAGGCAAGACATATGGCTGCGAAGAAAATTCTTGTGATTGTAGGAGATTTCGTGAGGTGAAATAGGTATGAGATTGACTGTATTGGGGTCTGGGGTCTTTAAGCCCAAGACGGCTAGATACCCCGCTGGACTGGCTTTGACCATAGGTGACAAGACTATTGTCTTTGATGCCGGCAGTGGGACTTTTATGCGCTTGATAGAGGCAGGGATAGATTATACGCAAATAGATCATATATTTGTTACTCACCTGCATATAGACCACGTTTCAGATTTGCTGCAATACCTCTGGGCCTACCATCTCGACAGGCAAAGAGATCTATATCTGTTCGGCCCCCCTGGACTCAAGGAATTCTATGAGCACCTGACAAAGCTGGCTTCTCAATTCTCACACCTACCCTTTGAAGTAAGACTGGAGGAAGTAGAGGAAGGCACTGCTATCTCATTACCGTTTCTGACAATAGAGGTGATGAGGACACACCATGTGGATGAGCTTGTCTCGCTCTGTTACAAAGTGAAGGGAAATAAGAAAATATTTGGCTACTCTGGAGACACGGGTTACTCGGAAAAACTAATAGAATTCTTTAGAAATGCGAGCCTCCTGGTTCTGGAGTGCACCACGTTAAATGAGCAAAAAGTAAAAGGTCATCTTATCCCCAAAGAGTGCGCTGAAATCGCTAAGAGGGGCCATGTCAAGAAACTGGTCCTAACACACTTAGATTTGGATTTACAAAAAGTGAAGGAGCAATGTCTGGAAGATTTTTGTGGTGAGATCATAGTAGCGAAAGATTTGATGCAGATACAAGTATGATGAGGGGCGTGGCGGCTATTCTTCGTCCCGGCTAGGTTTAGCTCGAAGTTCTTTTTTGCGAGCTTGCATTTTCTTTTGCTCAAGCATTTTCTTCTTGGCTCGTCTTGATCGTCTACGTTTTGTTCTGCGGATTTTCTCGCGGCGCATCTGCTCTTCACTTTCCTTACCCAGTATCTGATTCTTAATCTTGCGCACAAGCTCTCGCCTGGCAAGGAAACGGTTGAGGCCTTGAGATCGCGCCTTTTGCATTTTAACCTTAAGACCCGTGGGCAGGTGCTTCAGATAGACACACGTAGCTACCTTATTGACATTCTGTCCTCCCGGACCTCTCGCTCGAACAAACTTCTCAATTAAATCCTCTTCGCGCACACCAAATTTGCGCATGTCCTCTTCCAAACCTTTCTCTTTTATCTGACGAACCCCAAACTTAAGCATTTGTTTACCTTTAGACTAATTATTCACATAATAGCATCATCTGCCAGATAAGGTCAAGAAACACCTGAGGATAATTCTCCTGCGTTGCTGCACACACCGATCGCTATTCTCCAAAAAAAGGACTGCGTCGTCTGGGGGCCCTTAGCCAAAAGAAATTCCAATTTGACAAAAAGCCCCATCTGGTCTATGTTTTTGGGTATAAAACCGCCTGGAGAGTGCCGCTAAGACATAAGGAGTCAAAATGAAAACGAAAATTCTCTATGGTGATGAGCTAAGAAATTATGATTTTGGCCCAGGACACCCATTCAGAAGCGATAGATTTACCTCTTTCTTGAAATTGTATGAAGAAAAACTCGGCAGGAACAAAGATTTTGAATTGGTGAAAAATAATGAAGCTGCCTCTGATGAGGAGCTAGAACTCTGGCACACAAAAGATTATATTCAAGCTATGAAAGCTGCCTCTACTGGTATAACAATACCTAATTTGTCTAGATTTATCTCTCAAGACAATGTGAATCCGCTAACCAGGGAATTTCCCAAGAGCATAGAAAAAGCAGCCAGGGTAATAGTCAAAAACTCAATGCTTGCTCTCGATCTTGTCCAGGGGAAAAGAACTGAGAGAGCCGTAAATATCGGGGGAGGTCTTCATCATGCCAGATCTAGCTATGGAGAGGGTTTTTGTGTGTACAATGACGTGGTTGTAGCTGCCAGGTATGCTATCAAGAAATACAACCTGGAAAGGATTTTGATTCTTGACACTGATGCCCACGCTGGAAACGGAACATGTGAGGCTTTTTATTCAGATCCGCATGTCTTATTTATCGATCTTCATCAAAGGGGAATCTATCCAGGAACTGGTTATGCTGACGAAATTGGAGAGGCTGAAGGCAAGGGTTTTACGGTAAATGTGCCCTTAGCTGCCGGAACAAGTGATGAATCATACGAGGTCATTTTTGACGAGATAATTCTTCCTTTGGCAGAAGAATACAGGCCAGAGATTGTTGTGAGGTATGGTGGTTCTGACCCACACCCCAGGGATGGGATAACTTCACTCGGCCTGCATCTCTCAGGCTTCAAGATGATAGGGGAAAAGGTGAGGGAAATATCCAAGCTTTGCGAGAACAGATCTCTTGACTTAATTTGCTCCGGTTATAAGCCGGATGTTCTAGCAAAAGTGTGGCTGGCTTTAATAGCGAGCTTAAGTGGTGTACAACTCGAACTTGAAGAGGAAGAAGTGAGGGTCAAAACTGATGAAATGCTCACTGAGACAAAAGATGTAATAAGAAAGGTAAAAGAAAACTTGGGGCCGTACTGGAGAAGCATGAAACATTGATTCTCTAATCCTGTTCGCCAAACCCCTCACATTGGCCAAAATGGATACCATAAGAATATAGGGGTACGGAGCCATATAAGCCCTGACTTATTTAAGCTGGAATTGTGCCAAAAGGCTAGGTATTCCTAGGTGGACGCTGGTCAGTTTGAGTGCCATGGAAAGATTGCAGGATGTTTGGACTTATGCTATAATTATTTGATATTGATGGTTATCTTTGCAGGTTACCCGAGGCAAGTCAGAAAAGATAGAAAAATGAATGAGCACTGGCAAGTGAGCCTCTATCATTCATCTATGAGAGGTGCGACACCATGAGAAAAAAACAAAAGGAGGCTGCAATGATTACCTTTGGGGGGAGAGAAAAAAGAGCGTGGTTGTTAGGAATAGCTACTGTCGTTTTTCTCCTGGGGACGGCTCTCGGTGCTTCCCCGGAAGTTACCAGGGAAGGAGCTGCCCTTTCCCTTCAGGAGACTCTGATTCAGGCATCAGAGAAAGTGGCCCCGGCGGTGGTGAACATCCGAATCGTTAGGCTTACCTACGATTCCTTTTTTAGGGTTGTTCCCGGTCAAGGACAAGGTTCGGGGGTTATTTTCAGCAAGGAAGGATATATTCTTACCAACGAACATGTAATTCACGAGGCAAGGGAAATCAAGGTAGTCCTGCCTGATGGTAGAGAGCTTGAAGGAGAACTTATCGGCTCTGACCCCAGCTTTGACCTGGCGGTGGTGAAAATTGAAGCAGAAAACCTTCCTCTGGCTAAGCTGGGTGATTCAGACAACCTTAGGCCAGGCGAGTTCTGCATTGCGATTGGTAATCCTTTCGGATTGCAGAACACTCTTACCTTTGGGGTAATAAGCGCCACGGGAAGAAGCATTGGCCCAGCACGAGGAAAGATTCTCGAGAACCTTATTCAAACGCAGGCTCCCATTAATCCGGGAAATAGTGGTGGACCATTGATAGATCTGGAGGGAGAGGTTATTGGAATTAACACCGCCATCATCCCTTATGCCCAAGGTATAGGATTTGCCATACCCATAAATACAGCTAAAGAAATTATCGATGAGCTCATTGAACACGGAAGGGTGATACGGCCCTGGCTGGGAGTTTCCACTCTTTGCATGACTCCTCAGGTCAAGGAGCGGTTCAATCTTGATGTAGATTCAGGTTGCTACATAATTAGAGTAGTTCCCGAAAGTCCGGCCGAGAAGGGAGGAATCAAGGAGGGAGATGTAATTGTTAAAATCAATGACCAAGATGTAAGAACCATTGAAGATCTTCAACGAGTCATAAAAACAAAGAAAATTGGAGAAGAGGTAACCATATCAATCTTCAGAGAAGATGAACATAAAAGGGTAAAGGTGAAACTGGAAGAGAGGCCTGCGGAATAGGCAGAGGTGTATCCTGGTGCCGTAAGATGCTAGGAAGTGAGAGCGGGGGAGGCAAAAGATGGACGTAATGGAAGCTATCAAAAAAAGACGGAGCGTTAGAGTCTACCAGAACAAACCTCTGCCAGAGAAAAAACTGAGAAAAATACTGGAGGCAGCTCGCCTTGCTCCTTCAGCAAGAAACCTACAGGCCTATAAGTTTATTGTGGTGAAGAACCATGAGCTAAGAAAAAGACTAGCAAAGGAAGCCACCCGCCACTCCTTCATAGGGGATGCTGCGGTGATAATTGTTGCTGTGAGTCTCGATCCAGATTATGTGATGCCTGGCGGAGTGCCTGCTCATCCTGTGGACATTGCTATAGCTCTTGACCATATGACCCTCGTAGCCGTAGAGGAGGAACTCGGTACCTGCTGGATCGGGGGATTTTACCAGGATCAGGTGAAAAACATCTTAAGTATCCCTGAAAAATACAAAGTAGTAGCCCTCCTTCCTGTGGGTTGGCCGGCTGATAGTCCAAAAGGAAAAGTAAGAAAAACTCTGCAAGAGATAGTTTGCCATCACTCCTTCGTTGAATAAAGCTTTGGCTACCACCCGGCATCCGGCGCCGTCGAACCTGAATGATGGGACCTTGGAATTGAGCCAGGACACCATTGGATCAAAGTAAAATCAAGGATCGTGAACAACATGAGAAAACTAGTCCTATTCGACATAGACAAAACTCTAATTAAGAATTCGAAGGCCCACCTCAGGGCATTTTCTTTAAGATCGGCGGATTTGGAAACGAAAGCATAAACCGTACTAATTTTGATAATTCCTGAAGACTCTACATCCCTTGAGCTAAGGAATGAGTCTCATTTCCAGTTGATGCGTTCTATTGCGGTGCACTCTACAGGGTTCTCTATACCAAGAATTTCGAACTGAGTCTTGATTTTCTTACCTTGACACACGAAGTTCGCGATTTCGCACTCAGCTCATCTCATACCTTATCTCTTCGACAATACCGCAGTCAAAGGTAAGGTCAACTTTTGTTTTCTTGCCCGGGTTAAGATGATCTATAGGAATGGACAAAGAGTCAATCATTCTATTATAGCTAAATTCCATGAGATACTTGAGATTGACCGCATCCTCCATGTTGTACCTTACCAGAGCAGGCAGGGCTCTCTCATCACCTCCAAGGTGTCTTTGCCACAGAATTGTAGCAAGATAGCCGTCTATATCTCTGAGCCCCTTTTCTCTCTGGATACCGAGATTCGCCTCTATCTGTTTAAGGCCGCCGGAATATCCGACTCTATGAAGAACATACCTAAGATCAATGTGAGCCTGGGTAAACCTGAAGTCCTTAAATTCAGACGCGATAAAGGGTACGTCGAAGCATTTCCCGCCGTAAGTCACTATAACCGAGTACTTCTCTAGTTCGGTGGGAAAGTCCTCGAGATTTTGGCCCTCAATGAAAGTCTTCATTTCTCTCCCGTCAAAGAGCCCAATGACAGTTATATAATTGCCCTCGCCTCCCAGACCGGTGGTCTCTATGTCCAGAAAAACAGAGCCGCCTTTAAATTCCGCATAGATCCTCCAGATTTCTCTTCCAGGAAGTAGATGTTCGAAGAAAAGAGCATCGCCATCTGCCAGGGCTTCCATTGACTCCTCAATGTATCTATCTAAGTCCGCGCGGCTTTGTCTACTAAGACCTGACAGAGCAGAATTCGCTAAGTAGCCCTCCCAGGAAATAATCCCCCTTTCCCAGAGTTTCAACTCCGTCTTTGGTCCTATTCCGGGGATATGAATGAAGGTGTGTCTTAGCATCTTATCCTAATTAGCGCTGGCCCGTTGATCTATTTGTTCCTTGCCAACGGTCCTCATTCTTCCGAGATAAGGAAAAGGTTCGGAGGCATTATCAAAAGAGAGGCAAATCACCCAAAAAGAATACCTCGAAGCCGGATAAATTGCAAGTGCCTCTTTTGAAATGAAAGAAACTTGCTACAGCTGATTCTGTGGCCACGATATCCAGGTCTTCCCACTCAAGAGAACTGCCTTGAGATGAGT